>Ga0307516_10000071_pt1 | contig 109515 bp, 110 predicted proteins | sample 19_EM_MG_FD_203310 | JGI IMG/M metagenome (GOLD analysis project Ga0307516, IMG submission 203310) | Populus trichocarpa ectomycorrhiza microbial communities from riparian zone in the Pacific Northwest, United States - 19_EM | ecosystem: Host-associated > Plants > Roots > Unclassified... | reverse complement strand
ACTTGTTTCTCTAGAAACGGCAACTCTGAAACGTGACGGCGGCGACGACTTTGTTCCGCACAGATCCCATCCCCCGCCAGCCATAAGGAGCAAGGGTGCGGCCGTCTCGATCAATCAACTCTATTCTATTCCACACGGGATCGGCTGCCAGAAAGTGTGCGTGTTGTGCGCTATCGACGACGTCGTAGGTACATATGTATTATCTAGCGACTCTGTGTATCTAGACTGCGCACCTCCCTGTAGGGTACGGGTGCCCGTGGACGCAATCGGACGTATAGAGGGCAATTGCCGTGTTTTTCGATTTTCGATTTTCGATTTTCGATCTCGCGGGGTAACGTATCTAGTCCACACACCTGCCTCCATAGATGGAAGATGGATATCTAGATAGCCTGCTCCATCTAGCGCAGACCGGAAGCATGGCGATGTTCCCCCCCCTCCCTTCATACCTCCTTCCTGAGGTTGCTTGGTCCCGTACCTACCTGGGCGGGCAGTGCGTAGTGTAGTGCGTGTCGACCATCCTCCCCCGGAGGGTATGTAGACATGTAGTTGGTGGACGGCTCTGCGGAGCTGATTACTCGGTCTCTCGCGATATGGGGTCGCGAGTGGTCGCGCGTTAGCGGGAACGCCACAATCCGCAATCCGCAGCGCCCTAACCTCAGTTCGGTGGCGAGACGGAGGGAGGACATGTGCATGTGATGTCAAAGACCGCCCTTCTCTCCTCCTTCTCCTCCTCCTCGTCCCCGTCGTCGTCCAGCTTCACGTCCCACGAGGTTTCGCCAGAACCCACCACACCGACACCCACACCGACACCCCTGGATCTCGCTGGGGCCGACTGCTCGCTCCGGTGCGGTGGGTGGTAATTGTCCGTACCGTACCCATTTCGCCGGAACGCGGTACATTCTTCTGTGTGTGTGAGGGGGGCAAGTTTGTTGATCTGTTTTTTGTTTTTCCTTTCTTTCCATTGTTGGAAGGTATGTAGGATGGGGGGGGTGGCTGTGAATGCCCGTGGGCCCCGGGGGCTTGGAGGGGGGAGAAGAAAGGAAACGAGATGAAATTCGTGGGGATGTGATACGGACACCACCAGCAGCAGCTCCTCCGACCCCTCGTCGCGGGTGGGGGTTGTGCTGGGTTGGGCGAGCATTAACTGCTCCGCTCCGCTCTAGTCCTTTCTCCACGCCACCGGATCGGTGGCCAAGGGGCTTCTCGTCGCCGCGGAATGGAGGATTCCGTGAAGACCGCCAGAACGAGCCCGCTTGTCCACGACGCCTGCAGTGGCGGTGGTCATGCGATGGACGGACAGAGTGGATAAAGTGGCGCATCGCATCGCATTGCCTCGCATGTCATCCGGTGGCATGGAGCGGCGACGTGGGTCGGAACTGGATGGACGGACGGAGAGATACGCAGATGCTGCTCTCTGTGAGTATATGTAAGTATATAGTTGCATGTCTCCGCCACGGATATGTGCGGGGGGGTGGGGGGGGAGTGGCTCTTCAGGAGAGGGAGGGAGGAGGGAATTCGCTCACCGCTTGTCTGCCATATGTTCCCCCCTGCGTGGTTACAAAGACACTTGTGTTGGGTGCTAGTTACTCGGTGGTGATGGTGGAGGTGGTGCATCGACGTGCTGGGGGAGTGATACATAGGGTGCGTTCCAATTGCCTGCACACATTGACTGGCGCCCCGATCCTGGGGATGGGACGCTCGCGAAAGTAACTCGACGTATGTACTCTATGTGTACGAGAAGGGAGGGAGCGAAGGGTCCGAACCGAGCTGCTGGGATCAGTTAGTCGTATGGTAGGGAGGTACCGACAGGGAGGGGAGGGAGGGGAGGGAGGGAGGGAGGGGTGGCACCGTGAAACAAGTGTGGGTTGTATTTTTATTTATTTTTTATTTAGATAACAATGTCTATATTATCTTTTTTTTTTTCTTTCCAAATCCCATCTCGGTCGTCTGTGTGCAGCCGGCGTCGCCGAACGTGCGGTCGAGCGCCCGGAGCGATGTGTCGGCTTCCATCTATGAGAGGCGCTGTGTGGTGTAGATGCGATGGATGGGTCGGACTGCCACAGTGCTGGCTTACGTATGCATCTACGGACGTAGATATGTATGGGAGCCGATGCGGAAACAGTCGGCTCGCCTTCTCCTTCGCGGTAGCGTCGTGGGGGCGAAATGATTTGTTTCCCCTCTTCAGGACGGCGTCCCAAGGCCTTGGTGGTGGTTTGGGCCGATGATGTTTGGGAGAGCTGAGCGACGGCAAGTTCTGGCCGTGCTTTCCTTTTCTCCGTCGGAGCGGGAATCGGCAAGGACACCGACCGCGCGTTGCCGGTTCTTTGCTTTTTTTTTCTTTTCTTTCTTTCCTTTCTTTTCTCCGCCGTTTCAGGCCTCGTTTTCTGCACGCCTCCGATGAGAACACCGATGCATGCTGTCGAGAAATGCACTCGGCGTCACGGTCCCCAGCGCTGTGGTGGACGCGAGGGATTTGACAGGTCGACGGACTGCGCTAGTTAGCTGCGGGGAGGAGAGCGCCGGCTGGGGGTGGGCGCAGCGGGCGACAAGCGGGGCACATGCGATCCGCATCGGCACGTGAGCGTTCGTGCATATATCTACACGTTCGATTCGCCGGAAGCAAACCGGAAAAGGAAGAAGGAAAGAAAGAAGGAAAGAAGGAAAGAAAGAAGAAAGAAAGAAAGAAAAGAAATACTCTAGATATGCACGCTTCTCTCCGCCATTGATTAGATCCGTCCCGCAGTGCTTTTTTTCGCTGCAGCCGCGCAAGACGCAGAGACGAGGCGGACGGACCTAGGAATAGATACGCCGATTGCGACGCCGAATGATGGCCACGACGGCGATGGCTCCGACCACATATGTTCGCCGGGCGTTGTCGTCGTGTCCGGTTGGCCGCAATCGAAGCGGTGTGTGGTGTAGTGTGTGTGCGCATGTGTGTGTGTGTGTGTGTGTGTGTGTGTGTTTGTGCGTGTGTTTGTGCGTGTGGATGGCTGGATGGATGGCTGGATGGTACTCTGCCGTCTCCGGGCACCCCAGCGAGATGAGATGGATCTCGGTATCGATCGACTCATGTCCCTCGAGGCGGAGAGCTGCCGCGATCCTGGCGAGAGGGTGTGGTGGGCAGCCATGGTTGTTGAACTTCGTGCAATTTGCTGGTCGCCGCCACGTCGCTTCGCTTGACGCCACTTGGCGCCACACACGCCACGCGCGCTGGACGATTTTGTGTTTTTCACATAGGATATGTACTCTTTTCTGTTCGACGGCCGCCAAGACGCAGCGCACGCTCGAGCCCCCCCCTCGATGGGGCAGCCGCTGGGCGGAGCTCGTTAGCGGCGGCGATGGCCACGGAGGCGGGCAGATGTCTCCGGACGCGGAGGGGCGGTGTCCAGGTATCTATGTATCGATTCTACGCGCGCAAAGCATCACCAAACCTGGATGGGCTCGACATGGCTAGAACTCATCGAATTCTTGTCCAGTCGTAAAGCACCTCTCTATAGGTATCTGCCAGCTTGGACAGCATCGGTCTTGCGTCGGACTCGCAGTAGATATCGTGTCGCGCACGTTGTGGATGTCGCGCCGGGATCGCAGTAGATATCGCATCGGGCTCTGTAGTCCTGCAAAACTTCCAAGCGAAGGTCAGCGATGTGTATTGCGGCAGTATTGCAACAGGTACGGGCGTATGTATATCAGTCATGCGTACGATGGCAGTTCTGACGAACGTAGGTCAGCGATGCGTATGAGGGCAGTCCCATAACGCGCAGATACGCGGCATCATGGTAGAAGACGAGGACATATTTGCACGCATTATTGATTGCTCGAGTGGTGAAGGCAGGGAAGCCCCCCCTGAACGGTGGTTGCCCCCAGTATACATACATAGGACACAATTTTTTATTTATTTAATTATTTAATCTGATGGAAGTATGTAAGTACTTAAGTAAGTACCAGTAGGTAGTTACAAGTGGCGTTGAGTTTCGAAACCGGACTAGCGTGCCCAACGCATGAATAGATACATACATACATAGATCCCTCTCGCGATCCATGGGTGAGAGATGACGGGAGCGTGAGTGCAGTTTATTCGGCACTCTATGTAGTTGCAAGGTCCGACCGCTCGTTTCTGATTCGTCCGCTTCTCTCTCCCCCGATGGGGACGCAACCGTTTTGCCCCCCATCCATGCTGTGTACATACTTTCCATTTTATTTTTCTCTGATTTCTCGCTGTTCGGTGGGTTCATAAATATACCGTTGAAAATCTGCCGACGGCGAGCTCATTGGCCGTCGAGCCGTTCGGTAATGGTCCGAGTTAATTATCGGCAGGGCGGATAGGTCTCGTCTCTCACTAGCCGATGCCGATGCTGCTGCTGATTGGTTGTGGTTGATGCTGATGGCGGCGATGACGACGGTGCTCATGGCGGTTGTGACGGAGCGGATCTCACCGGATGCACGAGTGGAGGGCGCATGGACGCAGGATGGATGTAGGGTCGGAGTGGCGGCAGGATCCTCTGGCTGAAATGTTTCGAAATGACGGCGATGCTGCAAGTTGACGGCGATGCTGTTGATGACGGCGACCGTTGACGCTACCATAACATGTGCTTACTACTAGCGCGCTGCCGATTCGGCATGATATGTCACTCGCCCCCGGTGCGAGCGACCCATCGTACTGCAGTGCTGCGGCGCGGTTACCTGGAGTGCGTGTTGCCGGGCTGCATTCGGACACGGACCGGCATCGCTCCACCGTTCTCACCGAGCGGATTCCGCCCTTGTTTTTGTCTCCCTCTGCGATGACCACCGGAGTCTCTCGGACAAGCGATCATGACGTGGGCCCTGGAGAGGAAGGAACGGTGGCGTGGCGTGGAGTAACTATCTACAGACTACAGTCCAGCTGGAATGTAAACACGGCGGTGGGGGGTGGGGGTATAACGGAACGCCCACTATAGCGTCGCGGTGATTCGCTCGTCGGCTTCTGCCGCGTTCGCTGACTGCCTATCACAGGTATGCATTCCAGCACATCGCGACGGGGTGAGCCGCGCAGAAACGTTTCGCTCGAATCGCATCGACGCAGCGAGGGGACGGTCCATGGCACACCGACGCCCCGAGCATGTGCATCCGCACGAAAGGCCGGTCCGGCCAATCCGGTCGGTCACGATGGGGGCAAGCTGGGTGGACGAGCGCAATCTCCACCGCGCCGCACGAGCGAAGCACAGCCGGAGCACATCGCGGCTATTACTCCGCTCTCCTCTCCTCCGTGGCCGGACGGATAGCAGTGGAGCGCCGTCCGCATGAGGGGAGAACTCTGGGAGGCCATTGGTCTCTGCGGAATGCACTCCAGCGGCGAGCGCCCCAGTGCGTCGTGTGTGGGTGTGTTCCAGCGCCACTGCCGGGGAAACCGCCGACCTGCGGACGATCCACGGGCTGGTCTCGCATGGGGCGCATACAGTGTGTAGCCGTGCTGTGTACTCCGGATCCACAATGCTGGCCGAAGCGACGTCCGGCCTGTCGCGTGCTCGCTCTCGGCGACTGGATGCGGAGAACCGGAGTAATAAGAGAGAGAAGAAGAAGAAAAGAAAGCCGCCACAATTGCTCACTGCTGACCGGCGTCCTTCCACACGAAACATCCGTTTCGCCCCGCCGTCTCAAGGATTGGCGGACGGCGAGAGAGGTGTCCGCGCGGACGGACGAATAGCGAGAGAGAAAGATGGCCGCGATCTGGACGGGGGCTCCATGCAGTTGCCCGTCCAATGCGATCCTCTTTCACCGCTGCTGTGCAGTCCAACGGTCGCCGGGGGTAGAGCGGGGGTGGTGGCAAGAAGAAGGAGGAGGAGGAGGAGGAGAGGGTGGTGGCAAGATCTCGGTAAGGGAAGCCTCCATCGGCACTGGCCGCTGCGCGCGTACGAGCACGTGAATCTCTGTAAAAACAAAATAAAATAAAATAATCTTTTCCTTCCTCCCAGCAATAGGACAAAACCGAGAGCGGAAACACGGCCCAACGCTGATACGTGGAACGTCTTCTCGACGGAAGGGGGATAAGCGTCCCATCGTCATCGACTCTTTCGGCGGCAGCACACATGTTCTAAGCGACCGGCCGCCGCCACCTTCCGCAAAGAAACACCGCCCACCCGCCGCCGGTGGTGTGCACATGCTGATGGCTGGGTGGGTGGGTTGCCAGGGAGATGGAATATCCCGGTGGTGGCGTGGGGCTCGACTGGGAACTCCCATCCCGTGTCGCTGGGTGCCGTCCGTCCGTCCGTCCGTCCATCCGTCCATCTGCTGTTGCTCAAGGACAAAACAAAAAATCAGCTGTGTGGGTGGGTGGGTGGATGACGGAGGGATGAAGGCGGGCCCCCAATTTGCCGAGGGTGGAGCTCGACTGCCACGTTCATCCGGACGATGAGATGTGGTTCGCGGCGTCGGAGGGGCATGAAGCACGCTTTGCCGAGCGGCGGGCGGAGGGCAGCGTGCAGAGTGCGGAAGGCGAGCGTGGAGAACCGCGGCCGTCTGCCATACGGGCGGGCGGGCATCAACCCCGCTCCATCGTATGTGCTCGGCCATCCGCCATTTCGCCGCCGACGCCGCCGCCGTCGAGCTGGTGTTCGCTCGCAGCGGGCCGAGCCGGGCTTCGAAGCGAGTCGAGGATGTCGCATCCGCACACCATACACTCGGCGGACGACGCCAACCGTGCAACATCCAGCACCCCGTCGTCGAGGCGGGGATCCGAAGCGGGGATAGCCGCTGTGCCGTCGAGTGGAGTCGTGGAGTGGAGTGAGAGCAGCAAGGTGCGGACTGCGCAGCGGTCATCCCTGGGCAGGTGCCGGCCGCAACTTGACTGCGACCTCCATCGTGCCCCTCCGAAGGCTGGCGGCGGAGACCTGGTGTCTCCCAACCTTCGAGAATGGCATCCTGAGAGCCCACACGCCCCCGCGTAGTGCAACATCGTGTGCCCCTCCTCGATTTCCTCACCGCCTTCGGGATTTCAGCTATGTACGTAACAGATGCAGGGTAGCTTCCAGAAGGAAGAAACAACACCACTAAACCGAGGAGAGCGCCACCCCCCTCTTCCTCTCCCGCGCGGAGCGACGCCGTTGCATCCACGCAGCGAACAGCTCTAGCACTGGGCTCCAGACGAAGCCAGGATCGGTGGGCGTCACTGCAGCATGGAGGTTATTCTGCCAAGGAGCACGGGAATCTCGCGTGCCAAACGCCACCCCCATCGAACGGGAGCGAAGAAAAAACAAACCCCTCCCACCCCCACCCATGGACTCAGTAAGCACCCGTCGCTGGGTGATGTGGGGCGAGCCCGCCGATTGCGAAAAAAAAAGGACGGTCACGAATTCTGATTCGCCCGGTGTGAGGTAAGCCGTGCTCGGGTGGCACAGACGTTGTCCCACGAGGCGCGGTCCGGCCGTGGGGGCAGGAGCCGGAGTTTGTGTGTGTGCGAGTTGCCGTGCGACTGCGCGGCTTCTTCTCCACCATGGTACGTAAGCGCAATCCGTCTCCCCTGGACGGTGGGCGATGGCTTCGGTACTATAAACCCACGCGGGGATAGCATGGCGCGGCGTGGCGCTGGTGGCGCAAGGAGGTTGGCAGGACGGCGTTCACTCATTGCCCCACGGGGAATCGCCCTCTCCCCCCGTCCGCAGTCAATGGAGCGGCACGCCCCAAAAAAAGTGGCAAGGCGCCATGCCACACAGGCGTCCTCTCGGTGGCCTCCTTTGCACCTGGCCTGCGCCTGCCGAAAGCGGCTGAGGTGGGGATGAGCGGCCAAAGTGGTGGAGTGGGCGGGAGGCACGTGGACGGCGGCGGCCCAGTAACGCCATCTTGCGATGGAGCACGGAGACGCAGGGACGGACTGGACGTTCATGTCGCTCCGTGTCTCGAGATATCCGTCTTGCGGCGGCGGCCGAAATCGTATGGCAATGGGGGCAGGTCTGAAACTGCCGTCGGCGGAAACACGTCCTTTCCTCCCTGCTCCGTGATCAGCATCTTCGCTGTTCACCGAGACATGATCCCTCACACGCCACGGGATTCCAACTCTCCCCAACATCCCCAACACCCTGCTCGAATTGCTTACCTTGTACCGTACTAGCACCTGCACGCAAGACAAAACATGTCTTTGGTTCTTTCCTTTCATCTCCGCCCCCCCCCACCCACCCCAAGGCCACCGGCGTGGAATAGAGCTCTCCTGGCGGCGCCGGCGGGGGAGGGGGGGGGGGGGTATCTTCCATCCCAGTTTGGGCTTTTTTGTGGGGTAGTCTGGCCGTCTCACCACCGCCATCGGGATCATCACCGTTGTGCATGCCTCACCGCTGGCTAGTGGCCAGCGCCTGGGGCGGTGGCGGCGCGGTGAGAGAGAGAGAGAAAGGTGGGGGGGGGGGGAGAGGGACCGTTTGATTTTTTTTTTTTGATTTTTTTGATCCCCGACATGACATGCGAGACATGCACGACGCCACAACGATAAAGAGCCGGCGAAAAAGAGACAGCGAATGACTTGTGCGTGGCTTCGGAAACCCAATCCTAACGTAGCACCTCCCCCCCGCCATCCCTACTTCTTCTATTCCCCCGCCCTACGGTTCGATTTGCCGTCGTGGTAGATGTCCATCCGAAGTCCTGTCCTGGCAAAGCGACAGCGTCGGTGTCGATCCTCGGATGAGTCAGAATGCACGCCGGATCGGGCCGAGCAAGTGAGGTATCCCCAGCCGGCTGGGGTTGGTTGATGATGGTGATGCTTCATTGATCGTGTGCGACCCTGTTGGATCATGAGGATATTATATACAGTCCTTTCCTGTTCACCGTCCGCTGCGACCTCGAGCAGTCCGCCAGCGGCTCGCGGCAACTCCCTCTGCCCCCGCCCGGCCTGTCCCAAGAGAAGAGAAAAAGAAAGAAAGAAAGAAGGAAAGAAAGAAAGACAGACAGAGAGACAGAAAGAAAGAGAGAAAGACTCAAAAGAACGACATAGGAGAGAAGGTTCTCGCAAGGACTGACAAAGGAGAGAAAGTTCACCCCGCCCGCCCGCCTCCATTTCCTCTGCTCCTTCCTGCACTACCTCTCCATCCTCACCCGGCTTAGGTGGTACCGCGCGCAGCCCCACCCTGCTTCCCATCTTTGTGGTGCGTAGGAAGTCTAGGACTGCCCTGGTGCATCGCTGGTCTGCTAGCAGGTCCCGGACCGTGAAGCGGTCCTTGCCCCTTCCCGTTGCCTTACGAGCTTCTGCCCACAGCGTCTTCTGCGCCGGCTGGGGTTGGAGCGGGGGGGTGCTGCGATGCATTTCTGGGGGGAGCGAGTGATTGGCGTGCAACAGTCCAGATAGCTCGAGCAGCCAGAGCTTTCGCCCACCTCCTCCTGTAAGCGGCTGGGCGGTCCAACTGGCTGCCTCGTCTCTTCCGAATGGCCAGCCTTCCTGCAAGCCTCCCCGCCTACTTAGTGAAGCTGGCGAGTGAGAGCCTGTGATTATTCCGGTCTAGGAACGCTCTGTTGCGGGTTCTCGAGATGAGCGTGAGGGTTTGACGACGAGAGGCAGTCGCAAAACGTCTGACCAGATGGCCCGGCGGTGGGAGAAACGCAGCAGTTGTAGCAGAGACCCTACCTCGCCCTTTCCACAGACTGGTCCCTGGCACCGGATCACCCAGACGCACTTGGCGGCTGTGCGTTCCCCAGAGGTGTGGCTTATGCAAGCAGCTACTCGGATATCTCCCCAAGCTACTGGCGTGCTTTGGAGGGAAGTGATGGTAGTCTCGGCCTGCTCACGAGTATGTATGTAAATGCTATAGATGTCACGACAAAACAAACCCTCTTTTCGGGAACCGAGTCGGAAAATAGGAGTTGTTTTGTTATTGTTTCCTCGCTTCGCGAGACGCCACGACGAATTTTCAAAGACCACAAAAGGCGGCCATCCCGCCCACTGATCCCATTTTCCAACTCGCAGCCACACTTTTCAGTCGAGATCCCACTTCCAGACTCGTCCTCCCCGGGCTTCACACAGAGACCGCATACGTCTGTCCAGACCACGTCAACTGATGCTGAATAAAAGAGAAAGCGAACAACGCGCGCCGATGACGCAAAAATGAAAGACAACCCCATGCTTTCCACCCACCTTCATCCCCATCACTCGCCCCCCACCCCAAAGTACCGGCTCAAACCAACCCCCCCAACATTGGTCCTCTATCGCACGTCCTTACTATCATCGCGCAAACCGGGATCTGCGCCGGAGGCTTTAAGGTTGCCAGTTCCGGGCCTCAAAACCGATGGGTTTGGTAGATTCGGGCTTCGAATATCTGGCGGGTTTGTCAAAACCAAAAACCAAGAACGTAGTTGAAAATCCCACCGAGAAAAAAATGCCCTGGCCAAAAACATGGGAAATGTAGCCAGAGCCGCTCGTACTCTTCAGCCTCGTCCAGATCCGCAAAGGCAAACGGCAGATTATAATCGTGGAAGTCGGTTTGTACGCACATCCTGTCTTCAAGGAGAAGTTTTCATCTAGACCTTGGATCCAATCTGAGAAGCTTGTTAGACTCTCGGGGGTGATGTCCTCCGCAAATCGGACAGAGCAGAGCACTTCGGCCTTTCCGTTGTCAGCTGAGACTTGGAATTGGTGGGCGGGGTGGGGTCACTGGTGACTGGGCGGGACGTTCTCCCTGATGTTCTTGGCCTTGTTGCGCGAGCGAAGAACAACAGGTGTGGATCCCTCGAAGGTCTTGTGTATGAAGGTTTTGCCCGGAATCGCTGTCGTTGCATGCGCGACAACATCGGCCAGATTGATCAGATCTCCGGCGAGACATGCTTCCGATGGCGCTGCATATCTTTTGGGTGAAAATTATCCTCGACGTTCGTGTATATGCCGTGGTGTTCTCATCCGTGGCGGCCATCACTTCCACAGCCCTCTCAGTGGCTTTGCCGGAGCGGGTGGCTGCTCCAACGACGGCCCAAGAAAGCGACGACATCCGTCAGGGCCAACTTCTGTTGGTCCCATGAGAGGATATGCAAGGCCAGCCCGCTCCATGGTGGCGCCGAAAGCGAAGCACTGGGGACTTCCGGCACTGGCCCTGCACTGGAGTTTGCCGTTCCCTGGCTGATAACGCCATGACGGGGGTGTTGGTTTACGATATGGATGTTGGACCCTGGGTGCCCCCCCCCCCCCCCCCCCCCGGAATCGGAGCAATCCAGTCTTGGATGTTCGATCTAGCATTCTTCGTTTTAGCGGTGAAACGAAGGTGGGTAAACGATGCTCCAAGTACGTGTATCCTCCGCAATCATGCGAAATGATTGCGCGCCCTGCTCTGTACCGCTATTGTCGGCTTTGAAGGCAATCAAGAAGTAGTTAGTGGCTTCATACTTCCTGTTTCTGATCTCCGTAACCTTCAGAATTGCAGCTTGGATCGCCTTGAATGCTAGCGGTTCGTTGGCTGTACCATTTTGGTCAGCTCTGGTTCCCTGTTGCGTAGCGACAAAGGATAGAAGTACCAACAAAAAACATGGAGGGAGGACAAACGATGCGAAGCAGCAGCAAAAGTGCAGGCGTCTCAACAGTCCGGCCGGGCCAGTCCTGATCTCGGACTGGACTGGTCTGCGCGAAGCAGTCCACGTTAGCCCACGGCCCGCGGGCCCACGGGCTTTTTTGGAGCCGGCCTGGTCTGGACTGGGTCGGCCGGCGAGCCGGGCAAAAGAGGGAGATCTCATGATCCACTAGCGGGTTTTCAGGTGTTGGACTACAACCAGGAGCTTTCGGCCACCACCACCACAACAGCAGACGGGCACCGGAAAGGTAAGGCGAACAAGATTATCTAAAAATCCTGCTAATCGAAGAGATGGTGGAACTGTAAGTGAAACCCGGTCGGCATTTCTTGGGTTGCGGGTGGGTTTCCAGTTTTTGGGGCTGCACCTACCCTGTTACTGGGAGCTTTCGACCACCACCACCACAACAGACAGGAAATCTTATACGACCGGAAAGCACCGAGGAGATAATACCCAACTTCCCCTTTGTCCTCCGCCCAGGCTGAAGCTTTGTATATAGACAGAACGAGCTGCCTACGACCATGTATCTTTAATCGAATCAACTATCTTCATCTCTATGGATCCCTATATCCCCACACCGATCTCGCTCCGGTGTCCACCTCAGTGCTCTGCGGGCGGTTGGCTTGCGGTTCCCCGCGGCGACGCTTGACGGTATTTTTTTTCTTAACCACTGGTACTAGCGTTGGCCCGCGGGCGCCCGCCGGCCAGTCTGGGTCAAGGCAGTCCGGCCATTGGGCCCACCCAGCCGGACTGGGTCTTAGAAAGCCCGGCCCGGACTGGACCGTCCCAAATGCTCGCGGGCAGCCCGCGGGCTGGCTGGACTATTGAGACCCCTGCAAAAGTACGAGAATGTAGCGGGGACATAGCGAGAGAACAGCAAGGCAATAAATCCTACCTGCGTCTAGGACTTCAGACATCGTGAGGGTTGTGCTGTGGAAATAGTTGTGGAAGAGGTTGTGTTGTGGGTCAACCTTCGATGTATGTAGTAATGAGAAAGTTGGTCTCGTTGTGGCCGATGTGGCCGATATGGGCTGGATGGGGGGCAGCCAGGAGCGAAATATAATTGATTTTTTTTTCGGCAAAAGTCTGGATACCCTACTTTTTGGCCATTTAGTCTGATGTACCCTAAGTACTTTGCAAAAAAAGACAAATATGTATACCCTACTTTTTCCGCTTGTAACTTTTGGTGTGGCGCAGCAACGCAATGCAGTCCGTATGGTGTATCGATAAACTGCTTCACTGCGCATCTGTATGCGCATGCACTGTTAAAACCTATACATAGTGAACAGTGAATTAAATACTTCTGAGTAAATCGCGAGTCGAATGTGGGCATCTGCACAGGTACTGCGATTATTCCCCACATTATCTCACTGTTTGCAGCTGTGTGGAGTAGCTATTACCTGCTGCATTCCTCTTGTCGACTGTATTGCGTGCATACTTTTCGTCTCCTCTACTTCAGCTTTCCTTGGGTGCTACGGAATGGGTCCTAGCGGTGGGTATCCCCGACTATTTGAAAAAGAAGTCAAGCATGCACCCTTTTGCATTGATGGTATCGGGGGTGGAATCTATGTCCGTGGGTTTTGCGCGTCGATCGAGGGTTTGTAAAAGTTGTATAATTTGTGCTACGCCATACGGAGTTGCTGCGCCACACCAAAAGTTACAAGTGGCAAAAGTAGGGTATTTGACTCTTTTTTGCAAAAGTAGTAAATTAGACTAAGTGGCTAAAAAGTAGGACATTTTGGACTTTCGCCGTTTTTTTTTAAGCCTCTCAGCATGCGTGATCACCAATTTTGACAGACTCCCAGGTGGGGGTGGATCGAGAGATGTGTGAATCACCACATCATTGCGAGGTTTGGCGATGGTTGGAATTTTCGCTGGACAATAGGAGGGGAGGACGGAAGGGGATGAAACACATCCCAATGATCGGAATTCCCCAGCTGGAGAGAACGAAGTCGATCGTCGCGGCCCGGTTCGCACCAAATTAGCAGCCGGTGTAGACCGTGGAGCTGATACGTACAAGGCTACTCTTGTTAGCAGTGAATGGTCAGCAGTTGGAGGCCTTGAAATTTTCAATCACAAACTTGCGCCTTCATCTCCACTCAAAATGTAGACACAATCACACCTTCACTTACTCCGCACCGAGAATTGAAGACCCTTGCATTTATTCTTCCCTTGTCCCCAGTAAATACCAAATCAAAGACACCCATAAATAAACAGAAAAATAGAATAGTAAGAGCTAAAAGTACATTCAACGAAACGAGTTGCAACTGCAAGCAAAAATCAGGAAGGAAAGAAAAAGAATACGCCATCTCACTGTACACACTCCGTCCATACCATTTTGGCCGTCGCATCCTAACTACGTTATTGCCCCTGTTGGCCTCCCGCTACCGGTGGAGGTCCACCCATACTGCTTCTCGGTCTCTTCCCTTCTCCTAGTCCATCATCGCCTCCGTCAACATGATCTCGAGGCCGTTTGCCGCCTGGCGGAACAAACTGCCGAGCACCTGGATTCATCCCGCCACGGGTAGGACTACCAGATGCCTGGCTTGGATGCTGCTGGCCAACGGTTGTCTGGACCTGCTGGCCACCCCTACCCCTCCCGAATGTGCCCCTGCCACCGCCCCGAGGAATAACAGCACCCCTTCCGATCTGTGTGGGTGGGGCAGCGAATGGGTTTTGATTGGTAATAGTTGTGGTGAAAGGGTTTGGCGCTGCTTGCTGTTGCTGCGGTGGCATAGGCGGTGACCCCGCACCGCCGGGTTGAGGGATTCCGCCACGCCCACGGCCTGCCACTGCGTTGCCTCGGGGGATACCTGAGCCTATCGCGCCACGGAGTTGCCGAAGTGCTCCCGGACCGGTGCCGAGACTATCGCCGCGGCGTTGATTCGTAGGAGCAGCGGCTATTGCTTGCTCTGCGGCTGCAATCGCAGCCTGCTGGGCAGCCTGGAGGTTCTGCGCCGATACGGGGGCAGGCGGTTGAGGGGGAACTGGGGCTTGTTGGGGCGGCTGTTGCGGTTGCTGTGTGGTCGGAGTTTCGCCGGTGGCAGCCTTGAGTTTATCCTCCAACATTTTGTTCTTCCGCTCCAACATGTTTATCTGAACCTTGCTCCTCATTAAACCCTCCTGACAGATAGCATCCTTCGATTTCTCCATTTCAGCTTTAAGCGAGGCTTCCTTGGCTTCCACCTGTGCCTTGAGCGCAGCCTCCTTCTCTTTCAATTCCCCCTCCAGCTTCTCCACCCTTTCCTTAAGCGCGGCCTGCACCTTCTCCTCAACCAAAGATGCCTGCTGGGCCTCGACGCTGGAGAGCCATTTCTCTTTCTCCTTGTTAACCCGGTGCTCAACATTTCGTGCAATGATCGCTTTCAACTTCTCCTTCTCCTTGTCGCGGGTGGCGGCTGCTTCCGGCGTCATAACAGCATCAATGCTTTGCTGGATAGCCATGAGTTCAGCCTGGATTTCTATTCGTAGAGACTCCTTCGCCTCCTCGAACCGTTTGCTCTCAGAAGCTTGAAGAGCGGCAATTGCAGCCTCGTGTTCAGTGTCTTTGACAGCCAATGCAGCGCCGAAGTCCTCTCCGTCGCTTGTTGGAGGGTTCAATTCGAGTTCGGCGATCTTGGACTTGAGTTGCTCTATCTCAATTTTGAGAGCAGATATCTCCGATTCGAGCCCCGAAATCCGTCTCAGCGACGCTTCGTACTTGACCTTATGTTTCGCCTCGCAGTCTTCCACCGCTTTCCTGACGGCTGCAGCTTTGTAATCTTGAAACTTGAGTTGTGCAGTCTTGATGCGTTCCTCGAGAATTCGTTCTCTCTCGGCATATTTTGCATTCATGCGCGCTTCGATTGATTCGGCAGATTCAGTTGGCGCTACCTCGGTGAAACCGTGACCGTTGACCTCTGAGCTCTTCGCAGCTAGTTGCTCGATCAACTCTTGCTCTCTCGTCTTCATGGCTTCGTGCTCCGTCTTGAGGGTCTCAAGCTCGGCCCTCAGTGCATCGATATCCGCAGCAGCAACTTGCTTCTTGACTTCCATACGGAGTGGTAGAGCTTCATTTATGCGAGCTTCAAGGCCCTCTTCGATGCGTGCGTTAACCCTAGCCTCAATCGGCTCCACAGACTCGACCGGTGCGGAACTCAAGGCATCAGGGGCGTCGTTAGTGTCAGGTGGAGCCCTCGCAGCAGCGAGCTGGGTGGTCAGTTCCGCCTCTCTCAATTGGACCGCCTCGAGTTCCATCTTGACACTCTCGAGCTCACTCCTGAGAGACTGGATCTCATTGATGGCCATTTGTTTCTCTTCTTTCGCTTGGGCCTGTAGGCAGAATTAGCAGGCACTCCCATGTGTTGTTTGGGAAACCTACTAGTTCTTTATGTAGCTGCGCCGCTTTGTACCGATGGCTGTTAGACTGAATCTCCGCGTTCGTTGCCCTCTCCTCTAGAGCTTTCACATCACCCTCCAACCTTTCCTTTTCCTGCCGGGCCCCACGCAAATCCTCCCCAACTGCGGTCGCTTGCTGGCTCGCCCTGCCCGCCTCCTCCAGCAGCTGTCGCAACGTCTCAACTTCTTGCGTAAGCTCCTGCTGTTTAGTACGCATAGTAGTGATTCGTGCATTCGCTTCGTCCTTTAGCTTCGCCATCTTCCCGCGCCACTGTGTAGCCTGATCCTGAAGCTGTGATTCCTTCTCAGATTCGGCTGACCGGATCATCTGTTGCAGCTCGTCTCGTTCCGCCTCAAGGGAGGAGGCCTTGAGTTTGAGTTCTTCTAGCTCGGCGGGATCAACACGGTCGTATTTCTGGAGGATTTGCTGGGTTCTCGCCTTCCATCTCTCGTTATCCTCGGCCAACAATGCCATTTGCGCATCTTTGACGTCCTTCTCGGCCTCTAGTTCGCGGACAGCCTGCTCGAGAGGTTGAATCTTCTCCTCGAGCTCTTCAATCTTGGTGGAGAGTTCGACAACCTTCTTGCCCTTCTTCTCTCCTTCAAACCGTAAAGCACTGTTACTCTCCCTAAGTAGGTTAAGCTCCGAAATTTTCTCCATAATCTCCTTGTGTTCGGTCATGCCGCGGAGTTGGTCGGATTGCTTCTGCTGCTCGGAAGAAAGCTGAACTCTGGTCTCGTCAAGCTGGTTGCGCGTGTGGTCGAGTTGTTGCTTGAGGCGTTTAGTTTCCTGGAGAGCAAGCTCGTATTGAACGTCGACGATTTCCTTCTCTTGCCTCAGGTACCTGACAACCTCACGGAGATCTTCTATGCTCTTGTCCAGGGGCTGACCCTCAGGGGAGACTTCAAATGCCTCATCCGTGTATGCGCGTTCTTTCTTCAACTCCAACATTTGTTCATTGACATTCTCGAACTGACCGTGAAGGATCCTGTTCTGCTTGATTAGGTCGTCGCATCGGGCCCGGACTTGACCAAGCTCCTTCTCGTAGTTCCCACGCTGTGACTCCCACGAGCTCTCATTGACGCTAAGCGCCGCCTTGGCGGATTCCGCCTCAGTCTTGAAAGCATTGACTTCGTCCTTGAGCTCGGCGTACTCGGCGCGAAGTTTCTGGACGGTTTGGGCGGCTTCCGCATGCTTGACAAGCTCGCGCTCGTAGTTCTGCTGGGCCTCTTGAGCAATGCTGGCCTGGCGCCGGAGATCGTCCTGGTGGTACTGGGCAGCTGTGGCAGTCTTTCCAAGGTCCTCCCGAAGATTGTGAAGCTGGGATTGTAGGATCGATTTTTCATTCTCAAACTGCTGAAGCTTATCGAGCTCAGACTTGCGACTCTCAGAAAGTTCCTGGTTAACGGAGGAAAGCTCGGTAGAAAGATCTTCGACGCGCTGCTTCAAGTCCTTGATGGTTGCCTCGCGATTGTCGATCTCCTGATCCATGCTCTCCTTGTACTGGTCGCAAGCCCTCTGGAGCTCGCCGACTTGCTCTTCGTTCGCTTGAGAAATTAACTTGAACTGTTCAACCTGGTCGGCCATATCCTCTAATTCACGGCTCTTGAGCTCAAGCTGCCTGTGAAGATCTGCAGCCTCGAATCTTAATTCCTCCACAACAGAATCCTCGTCATCCTCTGTAGTTTCGGGCGCCAAAGGCTTGTGCTGGTAGACTGCAAGTTTCTCTTCCGCAGTCTTAAGGTCGAGAGTGAGCTCGTCGACACGGGCCTGAAGGTGGTCTCGACTAGTCTTCGCAGCGACAAACTCCTCCTTGGCGGTGGCATACTTGGCGTTAAGTTCGTCATATCGTCTCCGAGCCTCACCCTGCTCCTTCTCCTTGCGAATGAGATTCTTCCGGGTCTCCTCGATCTCCTCGCTAAGTCGTCGTTTAGTCGCCGTAAGTTCGGTCTCAAGTCTTTCGGTCTGCGAAACCAGTCTCCTTCTTGCCTCGGAGTCGTTTCTCTCGTGTTCACTCTGGATGGACTGCAGGTTCGCGATAAGTCCATTAAGCCGCACACGTTCTTGGGTGAGCGATTCATTCTCCTGCTGTAGTCGCTGTTCGATTGTCTTCCAAAGTCCCTTCTCCGCTTTGAGGTTGCTGTTCTCATTGCGGAGTCCTTCCAGGAAGGAATTCTTCTCGATGATCTCTTCCAGGGTCTGCTGAGTCTTAAGGTCCAGCTTGGCCTGGACCTCGTGCATTTGAGTTAGGCGTTTCTGGAGTTCCTGGTTCTCGGTCTTCATCATGCTGAAGTTGCCATTAAGCATCTCGTATCGTTCTATCAATGATTAGCCCCGAGCAATTGATTCACACAGTAATCAAGGACATACCAGCAGCCATCTCGAGCTGAGTGTTGAGCCTCGCAGCTTGAATCTCCAATTCACTCCTCTCCGCCGCCAGCCGTCTGTTCTGTTCGGAGAGGGTGTTTTGAATCTCCGTGGCCTCGGTCTTAAACTGATCGTACTGACTCTGCAGATTCCTCAAAGCCTCGGCGAACATAGGGCCGGCATCGGAAGGCGCAGGCGCGGTGATCATCGATTGGCCGTCTTGTGTCGATTCCCCTTTGTTCTGAAGCATCCGCCTGAACATATCCCGCTCGCGAATGAAGGTCTGTGACTTCAAGATCATGCTCTTCAACTCGTCTTGAAGGCGCTGGACATCACCCTCCAGACGGATAATCTGCTGGTTATCGGAGAATCGTTTGTCCTGAAGTCGGTCCTGCTCGTCCTTCTCCATCTTGGCCCCCAGTTCACGGATGGCCTTCATAAGATTGGCGTTTTGTTCCTGCAATTCCTGAACGTTGCGGAACACGACCAAGCGTTGGGATATGAGAGCATCCGTATCGTTTTGATTTTCGATCCGGAGATTGCCACTAACAACTTCCTCGTAGATTCTGTTTTGTTGGGCCGAAAGTTGATCGACACCAGCGTCGCGTCGCTCAATCTCCACGGTAAGGACTTGAATTTGAAGGCTCAGATCCCGGAGTTGCTGTCGCAGCTTGTTGGTGTCCCGCTCGTAGTCAGCAATCTTGCAGCTTTGCTTCCGTACCTCCTTCTTTCCTTGATCGCGTTCCTTGGAGGTGGCCTCTAGGAGTGTGCTCATCTCTAGTAGTTCTTTCTCCATCCGTGCGTTCTCTTCCCTGCATTCCTGGACTTCGGGATTTTTCTCCTCTATGGCGTGCATGACCTCCTCCAACGAGGCAGATAGCCTAGCGTTTCGTCTCTTTTCGGACGCGTACTTGGCCTTGAGGGTGTTGTAGTCCGAATAGAGCTGAGTGACCGATATGCCCTGCTGGGACAGTCGGCTGGCTGCTGGCGAGAATATAGGACTTCCTGGTGTCCTGCCGCCCCACGCCGATCCAGGGCGACGGTGAGGAGTAGGTGCGCCGTTGATGCTTTCCTGAGGAGACATGGCACCATCGAAAGAGCCCGGGGAGGCAGCTACCTCTAACTCCGACTGGAGCCGGTCGAGTTCGGCCTCCAATTCACCTACCTTGTTCTCGGCAGCTACTTTGTCGGCACGTTCCGTATCAAGCGCTGAATTTACTTGCCCGATTTCGAAGTGGTGGCGTTCTACCTCCTGTTCCATTTTCTTCTGGAGATCGGCAAACCTGCCGTTGGCGGAATTCATGGCGTTTTGGTAGACCTCAGCTAATCGCTTTTGGGAGTTGAACTCATTCTTGAAGGCTTCCTCATTGGTCGCGGCACTGCTCTGCAAATCGTTGATTTTGACTTGTCGGTCCTCAGCTTTCCTGCTGACTTCTTCGTAGCGTTCCTTCAGGCTATCCAACGACCTCTTAAGCATTTCAACATTGCTCAAAGCCTCTTCCAACTCTGAGTTGATCCTCGAGATCTGCGCTGCTTTCTCCTTCCTGAACTTCTGATGCTCTCCGGCCTTCGTCTTGAGCTCAGCGTCCAACCACTCGTTATTTTTCTTGACCATTTCGAGCTCCTGCTCCAGACTCTGAACGCGGAATTTGGCGTTGGACTGAGCCGACTCGGCTTGCTGTAATTTTGTCTCTATCGCGCCAAGTTCTCGTCGCATGGAGATGCTCTTGTGTTGCGACGCCGTGTACTCCTCTTGCAACTTATCGTAGTCGCCACATTTTCGATCGAGAGCCTCGAGCGTATCGCGTTTATCTGACTCGAGTGTCTGCACACGAACCTTCAACACCCGCATCTCATCATCCACACTGGCTCGTGAGGTTTTGAATTTCGCCAGTTCATCCTCCAGCTTTACCCTCGCCATTTCTGTTCCACACACCGTCAGTTAATCATAAATCCCACACATCAGCCCATTGGAGGAAAAACGCACCACTTTCCCCGGCCCTCTTTCTAAGCTCTTGCGTCTCCCTTAGGGCCTCATCTAGCTGACCCTTCATGCCCTTCACCCTGGAATCCGCGGTCCGCACAGATTGTTCCAGTTCCACCTCAATACGTAGCTTATCAGCACGCAGTTCCTCAAATTCATTCGCCTTAACGGCGATCGACTGCAGGATCGACGCGACATAGGCTTCGGTGATCTTTTCTAGGGAGGCTATGTCTGTGTCCGGTATTGAGAGGAATGTCGCTATCCGGTGGCGGTCTATACCGCCGGCGGTTTGGACGTCGGCGGACGCCATCTTTGGGGAACGGACAGGTGGTGTGATGGAGTTCGATTACTCAATGGTGGTCGAGACACTGTGTTCGTGTAAAAGTAATACAAGCGTGTAATGGTTGGTGACGGTGTGGTGGAGGAGAGGATAGTGCGACGAAGAGCGTACGTGTTGTGGTATGTTGTTGGAGAAGACGCGATGGGGGAGACTGGTTGTATGTTTGGGGTCCGAAGGGGGAAAGGCAGGTTGAAGCGAACGAAGACGAAGAAAAAGAGGAGGGTTGTCTTGTCGCGAAAGACCTTACTTGTTGTGGTGAGTGGGAAGTGAAGACCCTTATTTCCTTCCAGAAAGAAGGATGATGATGTTAGGATTGGGGCTAGTCTAGCTTGGATCGGAAAGACAGCGAACGACCAAACGCGACGCCGTCTTGGCGTTAATGTATGGGAAGTATCTACCTAATTAGGAGGTATCTACATACTTAGTGAAGAAAGTGACCCAGTACTGTGCATCCTGAATACCTAATGCCAACACCAAGTAACTATGTGAGAAAGTCGAGGCTGGGCGGTAGGGAAGGCATATCTAATACGGTAATCCGTCGATGCTGAATATTGAGAAGATATGTATCTCCAGAGTCTCTTCGGACTCGAGTGTCGCCTTCCCATTATGAGTGAGGCTCTTTCGGCTGTGGGACGTTCCTTGTCTCCGCCAAGCTCGCCCTTCAAAGGACTGCTAACTATCCCGCGGAGCCGCGCCTCCATACCTCATCTCGACACACGAAACGACCACAACATCAACTCGTGGGCAACCACCTACGCCTAAAATGCAGCAAGCGGGCTTTCACCATACGCCAATAACGCGCACCCTCCTCTTCACACTCATCTCAACCAGTCTCCTCAGCACCCTCACCTCGACAAAACCATACTTTCACCTCCAAATCCGCCCTCACATCTTGGGACAACACCAGTTCAGTCGGATTCCGCTCTTTCAGCTCCTATACGCGAACTCAGGGGAGCTCCTCTTTGCTTCCCTGCTGTTGTACCACCTCCGTCTCCTCGAGCGCCTTTTCGGCTCACGGAAGTACCTAAGTCTCCTCCTCTACACCTACGCGGCGACGAGTCTCGCTGTGCCAGCTGTCCTATTTCTTGGCTGGGGGGTGACCCGTGGTCGGTGGAACTACGTCCCGCCTGGCCCCACACCACTCCTGTTCGCGCTGCTGTCGCAGTATCACGCCGCGGTGCCCGGGACGTACAAGTTCGGCGTGGTACTACCCGGTGGCGCTGGAGAGCTAAACGGGAGTGATAAGGTGTATGCGTATATCTTGGCGCTGCAGTTGGCTGTATGTCAATTGCCCGGGAGTGCGGCTGCTGCGGGAGTAGGATGGGTTGTGGGTTATGCGTGGAGGCTGGATTTACTGCCGAAGACAAGGTGGAGGGTAGGCCGGTGGGCAGTTAGGATGTTGGGGGGCGAGGATGAGGGGAGGGAGTTCGAAGGGTTGAGACGGCGGTTAAGGGGGGAGATGCCGGAGGAGGAAGGTGCTGGGCCGATTATTTGGAGGGTGCTGGGTCAGTTTCGGGGGCGATGACAAGGTTATGATACGCGGTGTTCGGTTTATGTGTATACGCGTCTTGTACTCTATGTCGGTTCGGTATAGCGATGCCGTTCTGTTATTGGAAGCAGAGGCTCATTCACGCTGACCTTGGTGGGATAGACAAGGGAAATGACTTATGAATTCTTCGTGTATCCTTCATACACACGAACTCCAAGGGACCAATTATCGAATACAAGTACTTATTGAACAGCACTGGCGGCACAGCAATGAGCGCGGAAACAAACCCAGGGCCAGCAGCCATGCATGCAATTAAAACACGAAAAGAATACGAGAACCCGAATGCACACCCGCTGTGAAAGAAGTCCCATCATACGTCTCCCCATCCTCCTCCTCCTCCTCCTCCGGTCTTGATTCTCCGCTCTCTGGTCGCCGCTTTAGTATTGTGGCGTGCCCCTGCCCGACAATCCTTGCTTCGCCTTCATTTGCTGTTGCCATTGTGACCCATTAGCAACTAATCTCACGTGATTGAAAGCAGTAGCGCAATTCCTACCTCGATCCTCAATTTCAACTGGCTCGTAACCTCAGCGGCCCTCTTCCAGCTCTCGTGGTCCCCACTCGCCGAACTAGCCCTTCCGCTCTCGCTCCTCAGCCCTGGACTCAGCGCACCGGCTCTTCCATTCTCCTTCTCGTCTCCCTGGGTCGTGGATGCAAAGCTCATTCTGTTGCTATTCCGTGACATGGATGACTCGCGGTGATTGAAGCCGTTCATATGCATGACATGATCGCTAATGTCGGTGGGTGCAGGGGAACTTGGCCTGACAGCACGCTGAAGTTCTCGCTTCAGTCGGTCGATCTCACGTTTCTGCTTGGCCACCTCCTCCTGTGCAGATTCCGCATCGGCACGCGCACGGACAAGTTGCGCCTCTTTAGAGCGAATGGTGAGGTTGTCACGAGTGTGATCTTCGATCAACTGAGCATTCTAATGCGCAAGTTAGTTCCTTGTCAGCATACATTTTTGGTATTTGGCTGAAGTGGCGGCAAACCTGAAGCTGAAGATCGTTAATCTCTTGCAGTAACCTGGACCTCTCAGTATTATGCTCTTTCCTCTCTCTTTCCCATCTCTCACGCTCCGCCCTTAACTCCTCCAGCTCAGCCTTATCAATGGCGATCTGTGGGTCAACCCTTGCCGGAACGGCGGCAACAGCGGGCTCCTTTGGCAATGGACGACCGGCCAAGCCTCTTCCGACGCCCAGCCTATTCGGCGGAGCAGCTGGTGCAGGCTCTTCTTCATCGTACTCGCGTGGCAGAGCCCGCTTCGGTGAAGGGGGACCCTTCTTTAATCTGGATCCACCAAGCCCCCCCTTGGGCGCCATTTTGCTTCCAGGGGCAGCAAGCGCTCGAGCTGCTGGCTTGGCTACTGGCGGCGGAGCGCAATCTTCTACTGGTGGAGCTGCAACAGGAGGTGCCTTCTTCTTCAAACCGGGCTTAGCACCTAACTTCCTGGGAGGCCCCTTTGCCGTTGGTGGAGGTGCAACGGGCTTCGGTTTTTCCTTCGCCTTGACTTGGGCAGTCTCGAAAAACTCCTTAATTTTAGTTTTTCTGATCTCGTCCAGGCCATCCATATGCGGGTTCATTGCCCGCTCGCCGATAATCTTCATCAGCGTTCCCATAGCCTCGGCGGCACAATCTCGCATAGGAGCGGATGTATCGGTAAGTAGACGTGCGGAATTGTCGGCAATTAGCTTCTGTTCCGACTTTGAAGGTACATCCCGGGTCGTTCGCAGACAGCGAATGAGGAAGCGCATGGTTTCAAGCTTGACGTTAGGGTTCTTGTGTTTCGTGTTTTCGATGATATCTTCGAGACAGTCGGTGAGAGACGTCTAGGCGCCAACAATCAGTAATTTCAATCACGAATGGGTCGGAAGACATACCGAGTTGAAAATAGCATCCAACGCCTTGCCCAGTGCATCGATAACACCCTGCTTCTTCTCCTTCAGCCTGTCCAGTGCAGGACCAAGAACAGTTGACTTGTGCTTCATGAAACCTTTGCGCAGGCCACTGGCCATAGCCTCAATACAGTTCGCAGCGACCGTAACGACAGCGACGTTTGCATCTTTCATGCATTTACCCAACGCTCTGATGATATCTTCGTAATGTCCTTCTTTGATTCTCGGTACGTTTGCCTCCGCGTAGAGCGCATCCAACGCATCTTTCCGGTCCTTCCACTTAGTTGAGGCAACCTGCTCTAGGAAGTTTTCGGGAAGCTTCGCATTGATATCCACCGGCTCAGCCAGGTCGAACGCATCTACCTCCTCGGGCTCGTCCTCGACCTCGGCTTCGATTGTCTCTCCGGAAGCTTCCGCAGCAGCCACCGCAGCCTGTTGTGACCGCAGGAGACGCTCTTGCTTCGGGGATTCACCCTTTACTTTCTCGAAGGCTTCATCCAGCTCCTTCTGTTGGGCAGGCTTCAGGTCATTAAAGAACATAGGCTTCATAGCATCTTTGAGCCATTTGTAAAGTTCGATAGTAAGTTTAGTGGATTCCGCTCTGACGTTTTTGTCGGAATGGGCAAACAATTTGGGGAGCTGTTTCAACACCGGCTTGGGGTCTACCGTCCGCGCACCGAAAGCAGAATAGATCGACGTGAGAGCGACTAGCGTTGCGGCGATGATCTTCGGCAATTTATGGGCCAGGAACGAAAGAAGCTGCTCAATCACAGGCGCGGGAGTGTCCAATTCAACGAGAAGTAGCAACGCTTCGGTGGCACTTGCTTTCGTAGCAGCACGGGTCGAGGGAAGACCTTTCTCCACTAATCCGCCGATAACATGATTCCGCGTCCTGCCAAACGTTAGCGCCTTCTTCCTATTACTGTCGACGGAGAAATGGGCGAATAACATACCGTGAACACGCGCTTGGTCCTCCGTACTTCAGGAAAGCACATAAAGCTGCGATACCCTCTTGCTGTGCGGCAACGTTTGAATCGGTAGCCGCCTTCGTCCATAGACCCGGGTCCATCATCCATGGCGTGAAGCACGCCGCCGACTCATCTGGAGAGCTCTCGAACTCTCTATGGCCACGTCGTCAGTGCTGTTTCCTATCGCTGGTGATTCTTTACCGGGGCAAGGGGTTGACGTGAACGCACTTTACAGCTGCCTCATACGCTTCCTTGCGGACCTTCCATTGCTTGTGCACTGCTCTGTCGATGAGCGGGAGGGAAGAGAAATCGGGCTCTTCGTCGGCCATGGTGTGTTAGGTGTTTGGTTTGTGGTGGTTACTTTTCCAGCAAAGGCCCGTTGGTAGCTCGGAGAGGGTGTTGTGTTCTAAGTAGAGAAGGTGGGGAGCGTGATCTTTTGGCGATGCTTTTGGTTGGTTGCGGCTGGTGAGCCAAAGACAACATAACAACACGTGTGCTTGCCAAGACTAACTACACTGGGCAGTGGCAACTAGAATAAGCAGAGAGCGGTGCTCCTTCATTGTCTATGTAAGGTTTGCACGTCTATGATTCCCATCAGCGATAGGAGAATAATTAATTCTTTCCTCTGTTCTGCATTGCCTCAGGGCTCTTCAAAGTAAAGGGTTCGTTGTCCAAGTATCACACTGCCGGGTAAGCAGCACAAGCCGCACCTCTAGTTGCACAAGCCTCATTTAGCCACAAGGTCACACGTCTACTACTCCATCTTCTCGCCTCACCACGGCACAGCACTTTTCATCGGAACTTCACGCCACCACTCAATCGGCCCAACCATCACCATGTCGTCCTCGAGATCTAGCAAGCTCCCCGAAAAGCAGTCGCGTAATGAATACATCCCTCACTTCATCGCCAAAAAGCCCTTTTACATCGACGATGACCAAGAAGGTGATTACCTCGAGCATCAACGTCTTCAGAAAGCGCAAGAAGCGGATCTTTCCACCGCAAAGTGGTACGACCGCGGGCGAAAAGCTGGCCCAGCGGCGACGAAATACCGCAAGGGCGCATGCGAGAATTGTGGAGCCATGACCCACAAGCGCGCGGAGTGTCTTTCACGCCCAAGGAAACTGGGCGCAAAATGGACCGGTCAGGATATCGAGGCGGATGAAGTCGTTGAGAATGTGGATTTGTCGTGGGATGGAAAGAGGGATCGGTGGAATGGGTATGACCCGAAGGAGCATCGGCGCGTAGTCGAGGAACATACGAGGCTTGAGGCGCTGAGGAAGGAGGCCGCTGGTGAACCGGAGGAGGTCGATGAAGCAGACCTGGACAAGTATGCGGAAGAGTCGGAAATGCCGGGACAGGCGTATGATGCTGCGAGCAGGATTTCGACACGCAACTTGCGCATTCGAGAAGACACGGCGAAATATCTACTCAATCTCGACCTCGATTCGGCACGCTATGATCCCAAAACCAGGACTATGGTTGATAAAGGCGCGACTTCAGACCGTGCGGCCGCCATGGTAGCCGAGGAGGACTTCATCCGATCTTCGGGCGACGCAGCCGAGTTTGAACGGTTGCAACGTACGGCATGGGAGACACAGGAGCGTGGTGACAAGAACAAGCTGCATCTGCAAGCGAACCCCACCGAAGCGGAGGCATTGCGAAGGAAGTTGGAGAGGGAAAAGGCTGAGGCAGCGGAAAGGAAGAAGAAAGAATTGCTGGCAAGGTACGGTGGAGCCGAACACCTGGAAAAAAAGCTGGATATGGAGGAAGAGGAGCGATACGTCGAGTATACCGAATCGGGCGATGTTAAAGGCGCGAAGAAAGTCAAAGCCAAGTCCAAATACGTCGAAGACAAGTACAACGGGAACCATACAAGTGTCTGGGGAAGTTGGTGGGACAACTTCAAGTGGGGATACGCGTGTTGTCATTCGACCATTAAAAAAAGTTATTGTTCTGGACAGGATGGAATTGTTGCTGCGGATATGGCAAATAAAATGCGATTGGGCTTGATACCGGCGGCAGCAAAGGCGCCGATGGAGGAGGAGGAGCCGAAGAAGATCAAGCAAATAGAGGACCGGAAACCCCACGAACACGACGCCGAGCCGAATAGGAGTGGGTTGTTGGCAGCCCGGGGCGGTGGAGGAAAGACGGTCGAAGGCGAAGAGAAAGAAGGCAAGAGAAAGCTGGAACATATGCTGGGTGGTGTTACCGAGGACGATATGGAGGCGTACCGCAAACAAAAGCGGTTACATGATGACCCAATGGCGAATTTTGTGGATACTGTTTGATCACAATTGCAGCTATGTATTTCTTACTGTCAATTGCCGTTCCTGATGGGGTGGATAATTCTCGTTTCAGGTTCCTCTTATACATCCAGTGCCGCAGTCTCCAGATTTCTCCAATTGCATAGCAGTCCGTATGCTATCCCACTGCGGGGTGAAGACGTTTGGTGTCGTAGACTATGGGTTTGCTGTTTTCTTCAGTGAGCAAGGGCACCGCAACTCTCGTGGACTACGCCCATGGTTTGTCTAGCCCCAGATAGGTACATAGTTACTTCTAGCGTACCCACAAAACAGACGCTCTGCAACCCAGAGCAGGTACCACAAAGCCCGCAGGAACCACATGCGTGCCTCTCTTTTCATGCTTTATGTTGCCAATCCAAACAGGAAGCCGATTAGCCAGGCCTCGTCACCTGACCACCAAACGAGCGTCGTCTTTTAACGCCAAACAAGACTATCGGTTTATCCATGGGTATGCACAGCAAGATCTGGTCCGGTCCGCAGTCTGCATAAATTGACCGTCCGCTTATGTAGAGAGGCATAGGACTGAAAATTATCGGGCTGAGCGAATGAGACTGGGCCGAAGCAGCCCGGGGTTGTGTCTTTGGTCTTGAATACCTGCTCGACGGACGTCCAGCTCGACTGCTAACTCGACATCCAGCCTTGGAATGGCCAATGGGCTGGCGCATGTAGCAGAAATTCCCAGCCAATCAAAAATCGGCAATTACCAGCCCTTGTGCAGTTAACCAGATACCGTCAGTTCTACGTCATCACAAATCGACTCTGCTGGTTAACCCAACCTCGTCGCAAGCCCGCAGCAGTCCAAATCATCAAACAACGACGCTCCCATAAAAGCAGTAATCACAAGAAATCTCGAACGACGATCATACGAGATACACACTACTCCCCGCTTTCTCTCGAGGCCATGGACCTCCAATCGACCGCCCTCTACACCATCTGCTCTCTGAGCTCTACCTCGCTGCGATTAGCTGCCTACACATTTTTGCGTTGGGTAGGTTTGACGTTTCAACAGAAAATTTCACGCTTTAATATTAACTCTGCGGTTCTCTACAGATACCAGGCCATGTATATTCGGGTGCAGCCTTCACGCTAGACGAAAGCAAACTTACATTTGCGTTGATAGATCTTTCCTCCTGTAATCTTCACGGCCTTCGCCATCTATGTGTCCGTATTCGCCATCCTCTGCCTATCCAAATCCGCATACAGGGTTGCTGCCACCGCGAAGACAGTAACCGTCACCCAACCAGACGATGTTGAATTGACCGACGACGGTGAAACCACTGCTCTCCTCATCAAGCCGCCACCTTCTATTGAAGCTACCGAGACGATCATCTACAAACATGAAGACCCCCATCCCATACGCACGCTCCTCTTTGGACTTCCCTCCCCGTCCAACGGAAAGTTATCACTTGTGACTTTCGGCGTCAATGTGCTCCTCGCACTTGCGGCGTGGGATTTGACGTTCCGCTCGCACCTTTTCCACCCTAACCATGATCTTTCGTTCTCGCGCATCGGCTATGTGGGCCCCAACTCAGCCAAGTTACTCATACGCGAGCCTCGCTTTGAGAATTGGCCTTTGACGGTTTGGTACGCTCCCGAAGAGCCGGCAGTTAAGCGGACGCACCTGGTTGATGTGATCCCGTCGTTTTCCAATGATACGGACTTCACCAAGGCTGTTGCTATCCGGAAACTACAGCCCGAGACGAAATATCGCTACTTCACCTCCTCGAACCAAACTGGCACTTTTACCACCGCGCCGAAGCTCGGGCAGCCTCCGGGGAACGGAAAGTTCACTTTCTTGAGTTCATCTTGCATCAAGCCGCGCTTCCCCTACTCGCCATTCCAGCATCCGCTGTCCGTCAACGGCTTTAAAGTCCTCGGGAAACTACTGGATGAGCTGCAGGCTAGCTTTATGCTCTTCCTCGGTGACTTTATCTACATTGATGTCGGTTCTCCGCTACTCCCCTTCTGCCACCATCTAACCTTCTACAGGTCCCCAGACGACCGGGAACAGACACAGAGTCCTACCGCCAACATTACCGCCAAGTTTACGGCTCCCCGGATTGGGGTTCCGTAGGCGATCATCTCCCGTGGATCCACGTGATTGACGACCACGAGATTGCAAACGATTGGGACCAGGGGACGGCTGGGGTCTTTCACGCCGCTATGGACCCTTTCCTCCATTACCAGCATTCCGTTAACCCACCCGCTGTTCGCCAAGGCGGTGAAACTTACTACAAGTTCACCTGGGGGACTTCAGCTAGCTTCTTCATGCTTGACACCCGCACCTACAGAGATCCCAACCACCTTCCTGATGGTCCGGAGAAGTCCATGCTTGGCGTCACGCAACGGCAGGACTTAATCAACTGGCTCACGAAAGACGATGGTGGAGCAGATCACGGCCATGGTGAGGAAGTTCAGTGGAAATTCATCATCTCATCGGTCCCATTTACCAAGAACTGGCACTTCGGCGAGAACGACACATGGGCTGGATACCTCTGGGAGCGACAGCAGATCCTTGAGGCAGCCTGGAGCATTGGTGGTCGTAGCGGTGTAGTCATCTTGAGCGGTGATAGGCATGAGTTTGCGGCTACCAAGTTCCCGCCGCCGGAGGGAAGCCGATGGGTTCGGGAGAAGGGACGTGAGGTCGCTGTGCATGAGTTCTCGTGCAGTCCATTGAACCAATTCTATCTACCCATCAGGACTTATAAGCAAACTGACGAGGAGGACATCGCCGTCAAGTGAGTGCATCCCTGCTCATGTTACTCTACTAACACTAATGTTCGTTAGATACATCCCGGATGGCAACTCTAAGTTTGGTGCCATCACTATCGACACTACTAACGAAGAACAAGCGGTGCTCAAGTACCGGCTTTTTGTCGACGGTGAGGAAGCGTGGAGTTGGGTTCTTACCGCACCTGCGAGGGGCAAGAAGGTTATCAAGCAAAGGGACAGACTGTGGTCATAGATTTGATGGCACTTGCTCCTTCTTTCTTTGTTCCACTTCTTCATACGGGGTCAGTTCGGGGTGTTGCTCTAGGGATCGAATTGTTATTTTCTAAATAGCAAATCCAATAATTAGCTGCTTTAGGATGAGCGATGTGCCTGGGCTGGACCAAGTGCGACCAGTGCTCCCAACTTGTCTGGGTCCAGGCCGGAAGAGGACGAGACCAAAGGGTCCATTTACCACGAGCAAAAAAATGCCCAGGTAGACTAGTGAGAAGGAGCAAGTAGCAAAACGCAGAAAAAATAGGTATTCCGTTACGGGGAATTGAACCCCGGTCTGGCCGGTTTATAGCTCTGTATGAGAGCGGCCGATGCTAGCCACTACACCATAACGGATTTTGATGTGTCAATAATTACGTTTTTTGGTAGATAAACTGTGTGTAGTGACATCCGTATCTCGGCAATTTCCATACTTGTACGGTAGCACACCCCGCTTCGCTCCTCCCACTTTGAACATGTACCTCTGGTAGATGAACTGTTCAACTCCGCAAGCAACAATGGATATTCCACTGTTCGCCAACACACAACTCCACCTCCTCCAAGCGGAGCACGCCGCCGAAGTTCTTGAGCAAACCACGCTAATCACCTCGCTTCCGCCGATTTCGCTACAGCGACATGGACTCGCGCTACTGAACTTGTCGATATCCACACAAAGCACGGGACTGGGCGGAAGGACGGTTCTAGAGCTTGAGCCCGATGCGGCGTTGACGAGCGATGGGAAATTTCCTACGCATGGCCTGCGAAGCGGTGATTTAGTGCGTGTCGAGGAACAACCAAGCGGCGCGGCGAAGAAAAGAGAGAAGGCAGAACTACAGGCGAAAGGAGTGGAGGGTGTTGTCCACCGTGTTTCTGAGACGCGACTTGTGGTAGCCGTGGGCAGCAGGAAGAGGGGGGATGATGATGCGGGGGTGGAGGCGCTGGTGACTGGCGGCAAGAGGCTCTGGGCGGTCAAGATGGCTAATGAGGTAACGCATCGCAGGATGGTCAAGACTATGGAAGCGCTGCGAGAGATCGGAGAGCGAGGGAATGCTGAGGGGCTGGTCAGAGTGCTTTTTGGGCTTTCTAATCCGGCCCCCGTGGAGGAGGTGCAGGAAGTGAAGTGGCTCGACGACGGGCTGAATCAGAGCCAGAAGGAGGCGGTAAAGTTTGCACTGGAGAGTAGAGATATTGGTGAGTGGTGAGTGGTGATACGTGGGGTTTCGTGGGTAGATGCTTACGGGCCATGGAACAGCGTTGATACACGGCCCACCAGGAACGGGAAAGACACAAACGCTTCTGGAGATCATCCGGCAGTTGACGTCACAGACACCTCCGAAGCGGGTGCTTGTGTGTGGGCCGTCAAATATCTCCGTCGATAATATTGTCCTCCGATTACCACCGGACTTACCTATAGTCCGACTTGGGCATCCAGCACGATTGCTACCCCAGGTGTTGTCCAGATCACTAGATGTGCTCACGAAGACCAGTGAAGCGGGTGAAATCGTCAAAGACGTTCGCCAGGAGCTCGATTCGATGATGGCGAAGCTCGCGATCGGCGGGAAGAACCGAGTCCGAGGAAAGGAGCGTAAAGAAGGGTGGGATCAGGTGCGGCATCTACGTGGGGAATTTCGCTTCCGAGAAGGGAAGGCCGCTCGTGATCTGGTCGCGTCGAGCAAGGTTTACTTCCTCTGGTAACTATTGTGGGTATCTCTAATGGATATGGATATAGGTGGTGTTGTCGACGCTCCATGGTGCGGGCGGGTATCAGCTCCGCGGAGAGAAGTTCGATGTCGTGATCATTGATGAAGGATCGCAAGCGCTGGAAGCCCAATGTTGGATCCCGCTGTTCCTTTCCACTGGAGGCTCCAAGCTAATCCTGGCCGGAGACCACCTGCAACTTCCCCCAACTGTAAAATCGACTGCGAAGGAGCTACTGAAGATATCCCAGCCAAAGGAGAGGCGGCTCCGCATACCCACTTCACTGGAGGATACTCTCTTCTCTCGGCTTTTGGATCTTCATGGCGATGACATCAAACGACTGCTAAATGTGCAGTACCGGATGCATGAGGATATCATGCACTTTCCATCGAAACACCTGTACGACTCAAAGCTGGTTGCCGACACCTCAGTCGCAAAGCGGCTCCTCAAAGACCTGCCAGACGTAGAAGAAAACGAAGATACCAGTCTTCCCGTTTTATTCATCGATACCCAAGGCGGAGACTTCCCGGAGTCCGAAGCCAAGGGCGAATCCAAGAAACCCAGCACGTCCGCATCCCACTTCAATCCTCTCGAAGCCGCTTTAACAATAAAATATGTTCGCTCGCTCCTCGCTGCAGGCGCTAAAGACAGCGAGATCGCAGTGATAACTCCATACAATGGCCAACTGTCTCTCCTCTCTTCCGCGCTTCGCCCAGACTTTCCAGGGCTGGAATTGGGGAGTGTTGATGGTTTCCAAGGGAGAGAGAAGGAGGCTATTGTATTCAGTCTTGTCCGCAGCAACGATAAACGCGAGGCGGGCTTCTTGCGCGACGGAAGACGGTTGAATGTCGCGATGACGCGTGCCAGACGACATCTGTGCGTTATCGGAGACGGCGAGACAGTGAAACATGCGGGTGGCTTTCTCAGAGAATGGGTTAAGTGGGTGGAGGAAGGGGGTGAAGTGAGGTATCCGGATGTGGCAGATGTGCTGTAACCTACTTGGGTGCAATCCAATTAGGCAACCTCCATTAAATCATCGGGTGATATAATGCGAATACGCCTAAGCAGAATAATTAGCCACCAAGGGTTTACTAGTATTATTGCACTACTGGAAATAGATTGCTATGTACGTACATAGCCCCGATGACTCCCAGCCAGTGATAGTTCAGAACTACCTAGCCGATCACGTGCCCAAAAATAATATTTACTCTAATTGTTGCTCTGTGTAAAGCTGAGTCCAGAAAGGAAGAGTACCCCTTAGATATTACATAGATACCAAAATTTTCCACACACCCGACACACCAACTTTCAAATTAATGTAACTTCCGAATAATCAGAAAATCATTACAGAAACCCGAACACTACACATTTGTGCCGAGTAGACTTTGGCACACTCGTCGGAGGGGTTCCGGATACTAACCGATTTTTCCCTCGTTCGGGGTTTGCGGGCCCAGACTTTTCCTTCCAGACCCTAGTGAAAGAAATTTATTATTAAAGAGCGCTAGCATTGTGATGAGTGATGACGGACTTGGCTAAGGGTCAAGCGAGACTACATAATACTCTATTGCCTGCATGTTGTACTCCATATTTATCACCAACGGCGCCGCAGTGCGCCTATTCTCTGAGCTTCGACGTACGAGGCTGAGACCTTGGTTCAAGGGCCACTATTGACAGAAGACCTAGGACTGAGGAGGGCGAGCGTTGGGTGATCGTTTATTGAGCGATCTATTAAGATGGCAGCAGCCCTGGGCACAGGCACGAAGGTTTGACTGGTTCGAACCCGAAAATCATAGATCGAAATGGGGTGGCAACTTCTTTATGTTCTAGTGGTCTCGACTCTCTAGCGAATGAACTGTTAGCTCTGAGAGCTGAAATTTGGGAAGTACAGGTGGAATACAAATAACACTCTTTCTGCTCCTCTGCTTGTCCTACAGAAGGGCTTTGCAATACAACTTTTCTCACAGGACATAATTCAAACCTCCGTCTGGCGAGATGTATTAACAACGAAGTGCGGAGTGCATCGGGCACCTCCAAGTCAAACATACAACGCCACTGTCTCACAGAAGAAGTATATTGTACAAGTACAAGTGTCGATCTCGTACATATGTATCTATGCGAATGGCCGGCTGTGAGTGGCTGGCTTGTCTGCCTTACCCCCTGGCTCCCATGTACTGCGATCGAAGCGAATCTTGGTATCCATCTAACCACCCTCACAACCGAAAGGCATCTCCCCGCAAGCTTAAACACTCTTATGCTCCTCCAATATCCGACCCGCGCCGTGATCTCGCTATAAAATCCCTCAGCTTCGTCGCCTCTTTCGTATCGTCGCTTTTCCGGCCCCTGCCAAACGATGCCGCGACTGAATCTCCTGCGACCCCATCGCCGAGTCCAGGGCTCTCAGCCAAGCGCGACGCCCTCATCCCCTGGCTCTGCCGTCGCGACGCCAACATCGTCATCACTGCCTCCGCCAGCTGCGTCTTCCTACCTGAGCAGCCTTTCCGCGCTTCCGCCGCTTGACATCGGCTCGCCAGGCCTAGGCTCGTCCGGGCAATGGCTAGACAGAACCGTGTACGATAATGTCGCCACTGCTTCTGCCACTACGGTCGCGCCACATGCTCCACAATATTCACCACCACCCCCACCACAACCTCCAACTCCTTCCACTGAGACAACTACTCCCGCCCCCTCCTCCGCTGGGGCTTTCTCCCGAACGTCAACACCATACACCGCGTTGACCTCTGACACACCGGCACCACGATCCAAGATGTCGATGAAGGCACTTCCCCCGATCAGCTCACATTCACGTGCGAACGAGAACATAAAGCCAGAGAAGGTGAAGGAAGCCGGCGGGAAAGGAAGGAAACTGGGACGACTCAACCCCATGAGTTTACTACGGCGACGGTCGAGTCAGAGGGATCTTGCAATGGGAAAAGACAAGGGGAGGAACTCGCGGGATTTGCCGGATAACTTCGATCCTAAGATTATCTACGGAACCAGACATCCAGATTGGAGCAGTCACCCGAAGAGGGGATCGCAGGATCCTAGACGGAGTTTGAGTCCTGTTCCGGTGGGCCCTGGGAGCCCAGGTGTACCGATTAAAAGTGATGGGAGGAATCCTTCACCGATGGGGGTTGGAGTGGCACAAGGGATTGATGCGAGGATTAGTCTTTCGGTCTCACCGGAGGAGACAAGGCTGCCGGTGCCGATACCGAAAATCGACAAAAACCTACCACCGCCGCCCCCCTGCAGTCCACCTCCTCCGCCAGTGGAAGAGGGGGAAACGCTGCTGCCCGCGGCCATGGCCCCCGAAATGCCTGTTAGTCCAGCAACGGCGGTTTTCAGGCCCGCATCGGCGCTTTCCGGGCTTTCCGGCATATCAGATACACCAACAGAGGAACGACGACGGCGCGGCGTTACCTTAGTGGACCATCCGCTTGCGACGCCACAATACAAAGCTATCAACTCTTCGCGCTTCAGTTTTGAGGGCAGCAGTGAATCTCCTAGTGCAGTGCCATCGCAGAAAGACCATGATTCGGGAGAGGATGACGATCAGTCATCGTTCGCGGATGGCAGCTTCCAGTTTAATCTGGAAGACGAGGGCTACGAGGACGATGGGTTTGAACGGGCCAACGTAGGGTTATTCGGGAGCGATCCTACTCCTGACGAATTAGCCGACCAATACCATGCGCTCCAGGAAGCCGCGAGAGCGATGGAAATTGCCATGGTGCAACAACAGCAAGGTATTGGAATGGCGTTGTCAGAGGACATGCCGGCCCAATTCCCCGTAGAAGGCAGCCTGCCGTTTATGGACCCTAAGCCAGTAGCGAACGAGCAGTCGGCCAAGGACATCACTCTCAGTTCTAGACAGCGTCTGGCAAACCCTCGGAATCTGGAACTAACGGGCGATGACTTGGACTTCATGAACGACGAGAAAGAGTTGGCGGGTTACGAGGATGAGGATGATGACATGTATTTTGACGATGGGCTGATAACCGATTATGCCGCCGATTCAGAGACGCAGGATGAGCAACTGCAGCCCCCAGCTCCTCTTCAGCCTCAAAAATTAACCGTACAACCACTCTCCGATATGACGCCCTCGCCTCCTGTGGAAGAGTACTTTCGCCAAGACGACCTAGAACCCGCTGCCGATTTTCGGTTTTCCATGATCACTCAGGACACCGGCATTTCCTCCGGTTTAGTTCCACAAGACGGTTCGTTGGCGACCGAACCAGAAGGTCCAACTTCAGAATTCCCACCATTCATCAATCCGATCGGAGGCGGGCTAGGCTTCACACCTCAGCAGCATCAGTTCTATGCTCCGGAAGTCAACGGTACCCTTCTCAACGGCTACGCTTTGAGCTCGCTCACGTACACGCTCCAACAGTATCAGATGCAGCAGCAACAACTTGGCCTCGCCGGGGCACCACAGAGCCCATCAGAGGGCTATGACTCCGACATCAATGAGCGTCCGAATTTCGGCGACTCGGATTTCGACTTTGGTTACGATTACGATTACAACGATGATGATGACCCTATGGTTGCAGCTGCCAACGCGGAAGCGTTGGCCAACGACAGCGAAGGCTTTTACGGCTCGGAATTTGGATTTTACTCGAGCAACACCAATGGCGGGCTTTCTTACGCTGGAGGCTTCTTCGGCAACGCTGGTGTGAATGGAGAATTGCTACGACCGCCAATTCGCAGGCCATCTCTCACCCCAATATCGGAACGATCCGAGAGCAGTTACAGGAACAGTTTGGTGTTTCCAGTGCCAGGCCCCCAGGGCGGCGGATGGGGGTCACCCGGGCCGCTATCGCCAGGCAGCTGGGGTACCGACCAAGGAGAGGAATTAACGCTCGGCCAATTACTGCAACTGAGAAAAGACGCATGGGGAGGTAGCAACGGGAGCATGCGGAGCGCCGGTAGCACAGGCAACGGCGGCGGTGGTAGCCCGGCCAACAGCCCTGTTGGGAGCCCGTTGGGCTGGGGTGCAGGGAGCAACGCATTGGCCGCCGTTAGCATGGGCGTGCCACCTGCTCCAAAGATGAACCTGGGTGACCAAAGCGTCACTGAGAGTCTGTTGCAGCAACATCATCAATATCAGCAAGCAGGAATGTTCTCGCCACCGCTACACCCGCCATCAGGCCCCCCGGTGGCTACACCATTGCCCGAATCCCCATCGGCAGAGCAACAGTTGATGCAACAATACCTGGGCATGATGTCACCTCTGCGATCGCAGCCGCCACCATCGGGTCTCTCTCCACCACCAAGATTGGGGTTCGGAACCACTCCTCCTCCTCCTCCAGGGCTGCACCATGCTGGTGCGAAGGCGATGCTCCCGACGAAGGGAAGCTTTGAGGATCCCGCTGGTATAGAGGCCGGCCTGTAATTCTTTTTCATTGCCTGCTTCTATTCTCTGTTAATGATTATTGAGAGAAGGAAACATGTAACTATATCGTGTAGACTGTCGCTTTCTATAGATCCGTCGTTTATGACTTAGTGGTAGGTTGGGGAGTGTGTTCTGGAATAGCGTTGGAATGTGCGGGTTGGGGGCGTTCGGTCGTTTCAAGGGGATAATGTTAGTGGACGATGGGGGAGGTGGCACTATGGGGACGGGGAATATATGACTGGGTGAACGCTATACTGATGTACGATTTCCGTCGTTACATTTCATCGTATGGCATATTTTTTTCGGTTCACGGTGGTCTTTGTTTCCCAGGTTCGACCTGCGAATGGTGCAGACTGCCAACGAATAGGGCAAACGATTGCCACATGGGGGCTGAAGTTCTCGTTCAGCAGTCCACAGGAATCGTACCCTCTTTCAAGCCACCCACTGCTCCAAAACTAGTTCGTTCGTCCAAGAGTCGTCATTCTTCCATCACTCACGCTCGCGAGTCATTTGTAAGTTGTACCCCCCCTCCCCCAGCGCCGTCATTCCCCCAGACTCCCGGCTACTTCCAATCGCCACTCACAGTGGGCGCCTACCTACCCATTTACTTAAGCCTCGTCTCGGGCCCTGTGTGCACGGCGGAGGATCTTTTCGGTCTGGCTGCTGACTACACATGCAAGTAGGTGCTTGTATAACAAGGATCTTCCGCGGATGATGGAGCCGTCTTCTTGAGAGGCCCGGTGAGTACGGCAGGTAAATACATAGGTGTGTACGTACGTAGGTATAGTACGGGAGGGTTGGTGATCATCGAATCGGTGAGTTTGCGCACCCTACTTTGTAAGTACATAAGTATGGTTGGGGACACATATACCCAGGCGACGTTGGTTTTTCGAGTGACTAAGCAGCGAGTGATCACGCATGGAGCAGATGAGGGGCTTCACATATCAAGCCGAGCTTCGCATCATGGAGCATCATGATCATCGCCGCGACGCACCCGGTGCAAACGTACTATTGCCACGCCGATGCGAGCAACTGTGTCGGAGTACTCCTATAGTAGAACCAATACCACCGCTTGGACCGTCGCGGCGCAGCCGTTGAAGCTGTCAGTTACTCTGCACTGGGAGCTGTTGATGCACACCACCGCAATCTGACGGGACCCGCCTCCACGCCACTTAGTCATTTTATTTTGGTGCATCGATGAGCACTCGTATCACCTAAAACGGCTATGACTCACTCCAGGGGTGGCTAGTGCGCCTATTAGTGTGGGCGCTACTCCTGGACCTCGCCACACAAACTGCTCACCCTCGATAGCCACATATTAATCACCACGCCTTTTCTTTTTTTCGGGCATTGGGCAGGCCTGCTTTCAATGCTACTCTACCGCCGCCAAATCTTCTTTTTAATTTAGATGTGGAGGAGAAATACCGGGGTTGAAAATGCGACGAAACGGTGTCGGCTATGTGTCCCAACCATAGGTACATATTTCGGAAAAACAAAGGAAAAAAGTCTATTTGGAGGTCTACGTATTGCCGGACACTTAGACGGGTCAAAACTTGGCAAAACTACAAGTTGTCCATTCTGGTAACTAACTCCGAGTGCCCTATGACCCCGCTAAATAATCCCTGTATACCCGCTCTAACCCAGTATATAGATACATACCTCTCCTATCCTGCTACAACCCTACTAGTTTTATAGCTATTGCCTTGATTCCTGATTCGCTGGGAGCGCCTCGCTGTGGTAATTACAACGGTCCTAACCTGCTTGCGATTTGACGGCGTCGAGATTGCACCCGTTGCCCGACCGGTGTGCACACCCAAGTTCGAAGCTTTACACCGTTAATTTTATTTTGGGTTTGCTGAGCTTGCCTTATCGAGTCCGATCGTTCGCGTGCGCAACCCGCTCGATCCAACATTGGACGATACCCCGTCCTTTTAAGAAAGTCCGTAAGGGCCGTGTTCGGTCCTAGCAAGAACAGACAGTACTCGTTTCTGGGGGTGGAGAAGATATTGTTTGTCGGCTTTGACTCGGTAGAACTGAAGACAATCCGACGGTTCGCAGCTCGGCAAAAGGCGGGTGATAGCCTATATAAACGGCCTGACTGTGGGGCAGCGAGAGTATGCTGAAAAGCAGCAGAAATCGCGTAGGAGGGCGACAGAGATGTTTTCGCATGGAATGATACCGACGCGAGCCCAATTAGGCAGATACCCGTTAAAATCCCTATAGGTACTTAGCTAGCAAAATTGTTCCACTTTGAACCCCTAAAACACCACAACTGTGAAAACTATACCAAATTGAATTTCACCGTAAGGAAGGAGGCACGAGAGTTTGCTTTGTGAAGGAAACGAGGTAGGCAACTTCGACAATCCTTGTTCGCATGCAGAAAAACATTAACGGAAGAGAAGAAGAAAAGAGAGAGACTTTATAGCTGACACCCAGCGACGCCTTGCTCTCCGGACGCTCACTCACGGCGGCCCCTGCTCACAGCGGCGCCCAATCACCGCGCGGCGAGAAGCTAAATCCAACAAAGAGAAGGAAGTCCAACACAAGGAATGCTCAATCCAACAAAGAAAGGAATTTCAACAACACCTCCAAATAGATTATGGAAGACGTAAAGTTGTTCTCCACTTGCTTCTCTTTGATGTTACGTTCGTTAAATAAATTCTTTATTGTGTTGGGTGGGAATAGCGGTCGGCGTGATTATGGAAAACTGCTCCACCCTGACCCGTCTAATCGTCCGGCACTCTAAAAATGTGCGGTACAACTGTTGGAATTAGGGTTGGAGAATTTGGGGTTCACGCGTGTTTTGCCCACCCAATATTCTCTTGTTCTCTGTAGCTTAGCTAGACTGGGTCTCTCAGACATCGTCGACCTCACCGAATGCACTGTCGTCTACCTCGCCTTCTTGTGCCCGCTTCTCTCTTCTTCCTCTACGCTGCCTGCTCCGTTATAACAACAACTAGATAACTCTGACATGCGCTTGTGTTGCCGGTCATACTCTAGACTACCGTATCTGGTTGGAGGAATCCCTCCTCCCCCACCCTCCAAAACGGAAATGGGCCCTGAGACCGGAACGGAACTATTCGCGCCACGATACCCCCTATACACACACTCACCGCGGACCACATATATGTATGGGGCGTCGAGCGCCGTATTCTGTTAGCCGCAACCTAGACAGCGTGCATCTGTTTGGGTACCTAGTTAGATGTCACGCTTCGATTCCTGTCGTCTACTTACCTACTCCACTGCCTACATACTCCACTCCCCTCAGTCTGCCGAGAACCACCGCCTGGCCTGGTGAGCTACCGAAAAAAGAAAGAGGAAAAAAGGTCGAAATAAATGAATATCTACTCGGTCAAGCTGCTTGGGTGTTCCCTGCGGCGCGCCGGCAAGAACCAGGTGCACAGTCTATATCCCTGCAGATCCGGCTCTCCTTGCCAATATCTATCTATCTAGATATCATGACAGCTGTTGATCACTCTACTAATAGCAACTGCGCTTGTCGCTTGTTGCCGACAACACACGCCGCCGAACCACAGGCCTTTGTCCCCACCACGACGATGTCGCGCGAGCCCGAAGCCCTTCTAGTTCAGCAGAGGAGGAGGATTGGAGGCTGTTGCTTTCTTTTCTCCCTCCTTTCTTTTGTCTCTTCCTCCGCTTTCTTTCTTCTTGTTTTACTTTTTTCCCATTTCTTTTTCTTTTTCTCCTTTTACAGGACTAGGACGAGCCGTGTGTTTGGCCATGAAGGCACAAGTCAGGTTCCACAAGATCCAAGCCACCACACGGATGGGCAATAATTAACTCAACCGTCACTAAGTGTGTCTCAAAATATGGAGGCGTGGATGGATGCGTGCGGGGCTCCGCGAGGAAATACCCTTTTCCCGCGATTGGGCCCGAAAGGCTACGCAGTCTGAGCAGCGACGTTGATTTCGACGTTGGGACGTACCGAGGATGGCAAAGGCCGCCTGGAGACTGGTGTCTTTGGCAGGGGGTGGTCAGTCGCTGTTCGTACAGACAGACAGGGTCTATGGGTGGCTTTGGCCAGCGTTTGAATTACCCCCTGGGGTGCAAAACGGAGGGTTTCCGAATGGAGGACATGTTCACACATGAAAGGAAATATTCTCCGAGCAATTAGGTCGGGTTGCGCCGGCGGCGGGGGGGTGACAAACATGTGTGACTTCCGGCCGACCATGAACACGACTGAGAATCGCAATCGCATACGGGGGCGATGCTGTTCGATTGGTCGCCTGGGGGAAACAAATACGTGTGGCTGAAAGGAACGAAGGAGAAGCCGTCGAACAATGCATTCCGGGGGGCGCTGACAGCTAAATAACAAAAAACCCTGATCGTATTGTGTCTTATCTTTGCGGTGCGTCACGGTTTGGCAGTTTGGTTGTCAGTCAGCCCACCCGACCTCTGCCGTGAACCTTTGTATGGAGGGTGGCAGTGTCCAGCGGTATTGTTGGGCTACCTACCTCTCTACTTCCCCCGTAGACAGTGAGCTCACGGTATGCCTATCGCCAGGGGTAGGCAAACAAGGCCACGAACCAATATCCCTTCGTCATAGGGTCCTGCAATGTTTTGGCATAGCTGAGTACCCGCCCCTAGCCGAGGAGCCCCGGTGACCAAGCGAGTCTGCGATATAGGCCTTTCCCATCGTCAGGAGTCTCGTGCTCCAGTTCTGCGGGGCGTGGGGTAGATTACCTAGTGGATGTAGTTTATGACATGCCGGCCGTCCACATCACCGATGAAGCACAATCCCTGGGTTTTTCTTCAAGACGCTGTCTGCCAGCGCAAACCCTCCCCCCCCCCCTAGTGCGATGGCTCCCGGATGGGTAATGATTGGGAATGATTAGTAACAGTCGCAGTTGCGCGAATGGGGTGCAGTATACAAACCAGTGATCGCAACGCTGAAGTATGAAATCCCGCATCCTTTCGTACGTGCACCAGGTGAGAGTCCGTCGCCTTTGCTTGATAGCCTTTTGATTGCGCTTGGTGTGGTAGTCTCTGAATTTGTCGGACTATCGCCCGCAACTGAATATATCGCTCGAATGTCACTATAACCACTATCACAATCACGATCATGACCACCATGATCATCATCATCATCATTATTATCATCACCATCATCGTCATCACCATCGTCATCGTCATCTTCACCGTCACTGCCATCGTCATCGCCATCGTCATCGCCATCGTCATCGTCGTAGTCACCCTCCAGCTATCGGACAAAGAGCTGCAATCGCGTCGTATATAGACCCTAGCGTCGCCGCGAGCTCCGGCAAAACGTATCGGATATACCACCGCGAATATATGTGTTTCGCTAACTTGTCTGCTGCGACAGTTACTTTGTGCCGAATGCTCCACAGGAAGAATACACTCACCCGTTTTGCACAGTGCCTCCGATTGGCCGGACCAGCAGGGTGCGCGGGCCGGGTTTATCGTACGGTGGCTCCAGGGAATAGAGTACAACGCAGGCTCGATGAGTTGGCGGTGTGCTCGCGTAAGCCAGCTCTCTCGCGACAGAGCAGATAGATACGACCAAAGCTACCGGAACCACCCCGAGCCCCACACTAAGCTGCCATCCCAGTGTGCACCGTGTGCTCGTCATGTCTTGCGGGGATTGCCAATACCCAGGGAGAGCACAAACGTTGGACGGAATTGTCTGCCCTGCTAAGGATCGTGAACTTCCGTCGTCTTCCCTCTCTTCGTCGAAGGAAGCCTATCTCAACTCTTTTTTGAAGAGAAAAACAACATCTGATATCAAACGAGTGCCGGGCCTCTTTCGGGGAATCGGACTTCCACAATGGTTCATTTTCAACGAGTGTTTGATCCGCCGTTCTTCCCAAAACAGCGAGAATCGAATGCTGGCACTAGAGGACTCGGGACTCTTGGTGCACAATGGCCCAATAAACAACAGAGCTAGATGGTCGTTCGAATAGTGAGACCGGACAACATCCAGGAAGAGATATGAAGATCGAGCAATTGGAGTGGTGGTGGTGGATTGGAGTGGTGGTGGTGGTGGTGGTGGTGGTGACGGAGTGGTGAATGTTGTCTCCTGCTAGTTTGGGAAGTAAAGGGAGCCACGCGGATAATGTTCGTGACCTGGCTGACCGGGTTAGGGGATGGAGAAGTGGAACGATACATACAAACATAGCCTATCATCTACCTGTGCAATCAGCGATTTTGCCAATGCGGTCTGTTGGCGAAACGGGCCTTGCCGGGGGCTCCGAGGGCGAGTAGAAAGCCTAGTGGCAGATCAACCGTCCATAAGCCTTGGGTGCCAAATGAGTTATTAAAGTGTGCTAAATAATACATAATGTGAGTGTGCGCGTTTGGATTCCCCGTAGATCAGGGTCATGTGATCGATTTTATTCGTGTCGAAACTATGCCTAGTACGAGATCCCATAAAAATCAGTGGAATCTGCCAATCAGGGTGAGCTTTTGCGGTAGAATAAAGTGCATATAGAGTGCAGTAGCAATCAATCAATCGCTCGTTTGTGCTTCGGTGCTTCGATCAAATCTCACGAACGATACTTGGTTCCAATAGCATTCCCGGCCCGTTTGAATATCCAGCTTGGAATATTGCTGGGAAACCACATATATAAGCCAGTGTTTTCATCACCTCATTATAGTCGTTCCGAGAAATGGCAACTCCCCCCTCCCCCGAGATGGCACAGCATTCTAGTTTTAGCCCTGCGAAAATCAATTGCGACGGCGACGAAGAGCATCAGAGGTTGCCCACGCATAATTTGCATAACTGCGACGGCGGTGGGCATCAGGAGTGGTCCACACACGCTGGGCACACTTCCACCATTTCCCACCTCTTCCTACGTCCATCACCACCAGCACAAACCCACTCCTTCCACCAAGACGGCCATACCAGCCACGCATATTCTAGTCATCACCTTGTCGATTCAAGTTTCAACGATGCTGGGTCGGCCACAGATGAAATGCACCTCGATCGACACGGTACACCTGCTTCGGCCATCGTGGAGAGCACCGCCGGTACCAAGAATTCTCCGCCTCCTGCAGCTGGTCGAATGTTCGCTTGCCCCTTCTATCTCCACAAACCGCGCCAACACACAAAGTGTGCCGACAAGAGCTTTCCCTACCTCAGCAGAGTTAGGTTTGTCTTCCCTTTCCGGTGTCGTCTCGGGCATAGACCAAGAATTGACAAACATGTTTTTTCGTCGCCGTCCACAGAGAACACATCTCGACGCATACGTACCCGTACCAATGTAAACGCTGCCAGTGTTATTTCTCGAGGCAGTTCGTCTTGAAGCGCCACACGGACACATGCGGTGGCCGGAATTCGAGGGGTCGTGGCATAGGAATGACCACCTTGCATCAAGCTATAGTGCAGAAGTGCGACGTAGAGGACATGGTGGAGGTCCTCGAGCAGTGGGCGACGTACGGTGCAGAATGTTGCGAGCATGGTGCATTCGAGAGTTGAAAGGCTACAGATCAGCGGGGCAGGGATGTGCGCCGCTCTCGTTTATTGCATTTTAGTTTGGCGTATATATGAAAGTAACGTGTCGTTAGCGAAATCTTTACCTAAGCATGTAGACAACGGATAAGCGCGAATTTATTCTGTACGGCAGATTCGCTTATATGCCATTGCTTTCTTCCAATATCCTACAAGATCTGTGTTTGTGAATCCGCCGCAGCGCATAAATGAGCCCCATCCCCGAGTAGAAATCCCCAAGGAAGCTAGCCATTGGCCTCATCCGGTTCAAAGGAAGTCAAATTGGAGTTGAGGTGCATGTAGACGCCTTGCCGCTCTCAATATTGTCCTGCACTGCAACAAATCTAAATATGCTATGGCATGTAGGGATGCTTTTTTGAGGTGTCTCGCGTACTGTACTTGTGGCAAATCCACCAATAGTTACCCCGAAGGGCCAATACTCTAGCTCTCTCCGCGACTTCAAGGATGCGATTGAACGGAGGACGAGGCTTGGAAGAATGAACGAATCTTATCTTGAATTCGTGAGTACGGAAGAGTGAATAACTACGAGCCCTAGAATCTGGAAGAACAAGTGGAGGCCCGCAGAGCACGCAACAAGGTTAAGAAGAGTATGAGAGACGTAAGAATCGGAAGAATCCACTCTCAAAGTTTATCTTTTTTACACGCCTGAGCTGAGGAGGCGGGGAGAAAAAACAAGTATGAATGCGGCTTGTGGCTAACCTTTCTACCGCCTATGGGATGGGGTGACCGCCCCGCGCCAGTCGCCGCCACACACTCCCACGGGCCACCAGCCCTCCATGGTCACTGCGCATGTTCGTGCATAGGCCCTTTCCTTTTCCTTTTCCTTTTTCCTTTTTCCTTTTTCCTTTTCGTTCTTTTTTCGTTCTTTTTCTTTTTCTTTTATACTTTGGGACCAAAGGGTCCAGCCTTCAGGGCTGGGACCAAGCAGCTGGCTGGTGGGGCGGAATCCAACCATGGGACAGTCCAACGGAATCCAATCGCGCACTTGTCCCGGGAAAAAGAATCAACCCAAGGTACCATCCAAATGTCGATGAAGGCCGCAGAAAAAATAAATCTCCGATGGGTGAGGCATTGACCATTGCGGCATTTGGATCGAATCAACCAATAGCGGGAGGACAGAATCTGCAAGACACTCTGTGTTCCTTGCGCTCTCACGACCCGCTGCAAAGTGAATACATATATAAGCATCGGATATTATGGTGCATACAGATGTCGCAAATAAGCTTCCCCGGCAAGACCAAGCGCAGGGGTAATACATCACGTGCATCGTGTGTCTCGCGTGTCTCGCGTTTAACCACTCTAGCTTCTTTCCATGGAACATTCCAACATCCAGGGTTTACATAGTGGGTCAGGCATGCGCAGACAGGCCAGGCCATCCCCATATCGGACTGGGGATGAGAAAATCGTGGTGCAGCCGCCGTTTCGCCCTTCCTCGAGCTTTAGAACGAAGCTATTCCGCCAGCTCTCCACCTGTTCCCTCCCGCTCCCAGGACAACAAGCCTCATTTGATTTCCCAAGGTGCATTCATTCCTCCATGACTCATTCACCATTGTTCGATTTTTTCCCTAGCTGTAGTCGTTGTTCCAGAACTTCTCCAGTCGCCATTCGCTCTTCCGATCGGTCTATCTGCCCGCTGATCGATCGGAGTAAATCGAACCACCACCCCACCTCTGTATTATCGACCGCATCATTCCGCAAGTGGCTCGTTGTGGCACCCCCTGCCCCACGAGAAACGTTGGACAGCAAACCTTACGGCAATTTTCTCCAACGTGCGAGTGACTGTATGTGAAGCATTCGATCTTGTGATTACATACCAAGTACACCATACATACTTCATATATACAGGTATGATGGAGGCAGATATCAAAGCAAAACCGAAACAACGATTCGGTATATCAATGATTAAAAAAAAACGAGAGCAAGAGAAAAGGCGAAAAGATTCAGGGCCCGATTCTGATCCAATCTAATCCCACATTTACTCCCTAGGCAGACCAGGGCGAAAAACACTAACACAGGAAAACAAAAAAAAACCGATACACACACACTCAACCCCCTTTCCACACATGCATTGACTTTTAGGCGGGCCGGTACTACATGACACTCGCCCGCCAACGCTCGACCATCTCGCGCTGTTTATTATTCATCGCGATTTCCTGTGGGGTCATAGGAATCGCTCCACCCGCAGCAGCTCCTCCGCCCATCATGCCCATCCCTCCCATGCCAGCCATTCCCATGCCGACACCGCCACCGCCATTGGCTGCTCCGTATCCGCCGTACCCGCCTATCCCACCCATCCCTTGCACCCCCACCCCCACCCCCACCCCCATCCCACCCCCGGTCATGTTCCCCATGCTCATCTGCGGTCTTAGCGTACCGCCCACTCCCGCCTGTTGGATTAGGCCGCCACCACCGCCACCGCCTCCTCCCATACCCAGCCCGCCCATGCTTCCGGGTCGCTGCATCAACATTGGCATACCCCGTCCCATCACCCCAGCGCCAAGGTGGTGATAATTCAGCAAAGTGGACATGTTATTCCTCTTGCGCACCTCGGCCTGAACGGCTTTCGCTTCTTCCGCCAGTCGTCGCCGCTCCTCCTCACCCCGTAGCCGTTTCCGACGCTGCGCCAAAGTCTCATCCTCCGGTGGTGGCGGCGGCGGCGTGGGTGTATCGAAACACAGCTCCAAGCTTCCGTCACCAAAGGCGCTAGCGCGCTTATCCTTCTTTTCCCGTAGGCGCTTGAGTCGCTGTGCCAGTGTCTCCTCTTCCTCTTCGGTCTCCTCCAACGGCGGAATCTTGGGCACAGGTACGGAAGACGCCGAAGATCCGCCATTCTGCTGCCGTAGCCGATCACGACGCCGCGAAAGTGGCTCGGAGTCTTCCATTGCCTTCTGCATTAGTAGACCCAACGGAACGTCCTCATCTCTGCCGCCACCCCTTGATGCCTTCTGAGCTGTCTGTCCTTGATAAAGTAGCCCCAGCGGCACATCCTCATCCGCATCGCTTCCATCCCCCTCCTCCGGATCCTCCCATGCGAGTGTCGTCCGTTTCGCCCGGCGAGACTGCGCCTGCACTTGTGCTACCGCGTCGAGTTCCAGCAGAGTGCTTCGGATACCGGTGGGGAACGCGGAGGCAGCAGTTCGGTTCCGCGATTTCTGTTGCATCTTGCGCGACTCGAGCTCTGCGAGAAGCGTGGTCGGCAGAGCGTGAAATGCTGGATCCACGGCGCTCGATGGAATTTCGAAGGAACGTGAGGTGCGTAGCGGCGCGCTGTCGTCTCGTTCTCCACCGTCCATCGACGATCGGGGGGATTCCCCGGGATGCAGCACAACCGTCATTGCGACGGAATTACGGTATTCATTACGGTGTGGCGCCGCAAGGTGAGTAGCGGAATCCGTACCCGTCATCGGGTGATCCGTAAACGCTGCAGGGGGTGCGTTTGCGGACGCGTCAAGGATCGAATCGAGGGTTGCAACCGCCGATGCCTCCTTAAGCTCCGGCGAAATTGTGGGTACGGAATTCATGCTATCAAAGAAGGCGGAAGCTCTCAGGGCAGGAGGAAGATGGGAGAGTCGCCGAGGGTCGTCTAGCGCGACCGATTTTCTATGGTCGACCGGTGGCGCGGTAACTGCGGCGTCGGCGTTGGGAGCATCCAATGCGTCGTACGCCACCGATCGCCGGTTATTGCCGCTTGGATCTCCAGTCAAAATTGCGTCCGAGAGTACTTGCTGACTGGCTCGTTTCTGGACTCTGGAAAGACGGTTCCGCGTTTTCGTGTCCTTTGCCATTAAAGGGGGTAGATTGAGGATTGCCGGGACGGGTGCGGGATAGAACACGAGGCCCGAGTCCCGCGAGGATTCTGAGTGGGTATCGTGGTTTAGAGTCGCGCGTGGCTGAAGCCGTGGCTGCGAGACGGAGGCACGCTGCGGATGAGCGAAGCGGTGATGGTCGATATGCGGTGGAGCGGGAGGCGCAGAACTAGGCGGAAGCGGAGCGTCCTGAGCTGAATAATGCACGCCGTCAAAGTCCTTGAAGAAGTCGCCGGCGGAATGGGGGCGCTCTTGCTCTTCGTGCGGTGTCGGTGATCGCAAGGCGTGGTGGGTATACTGCGATTTGTTGTCGTGACGTTGATAATTCCCACGCGGAGCAGCTTCATCTGCACCGGCCTGCCGCTCTCGTACCGCGTCTGAACCAACTGAGACACACTGCCATGCCCGATCAAGACCTCCATCCAATTGTGAGGCGTCATCCCTTCCATGGTTCATGCCTACCAAAGGCGAGGCTGGCGTTGAGCCTCCTCCTCCTCCTCCTCCACCGACGTACCTATCCACCAGCACCCCCGAACTTTGCCTCGTACCAGCTCCGCTCCCGAAGTAGCCACCGCCGTCCTCATCGTGCCGAGATACCAGTTCATACGAGTTACCGCTATCGCTTCCATCGCGCCCGTTGCGCGAATCCAGTCGCTGCACCACCGACAGCACGCTCGACAGATCATACGCGCCTTTACCGCCGCCGCCGTCGTTGTCGCGGTGATGGTCGAACGATAACCGAGCCGGGATCGCCGAGATGTGGAGGGGAGGCGGGGGTGGCGGGAGGCCTGGTGAGGAGCTTCGCGAGTCGTCCGCGTCAAGGTCTTCACCAGGGGCGGCGGTCGAGTAGTTGTTGCGCGACAGAGGGACGTACGCCATGTTCGTCGTCGTGCGATGGGAATCAGCGATGGCCAGCTCTCGCGACAGTGGGTGATGGCAAGGGTGCGGACTCCTCAGAGTTGAAGTTACCAGGAGGTATATGTAGGGCTGTTGAGCTGAAAGAATAGAAACAGCAAAGAGAGCAGTTCGCACAGGCAATCAAGTGAGCGCCCAAATGGGTTGTATGAATTCAGGGCGGAAAAAGACATAGACGCCCCCTTACAAGAGTTTTGGTTATGGCGTACTACGCCACCCTCGGCTGCCGCAAGCAGCAAAGAGGTCTTCGAGTCTCTGATCACCACCACGCCTGCATTGTTAAGATCTCGCCCCCTGTTCAAACTTAATTCTCCAAGAAACAAAGTAAAGCATGTAGACATAGAGTAAGAGTACTGTATAGTCAAGGGAAGGGTTAAAAAACGCAATTTTCCCGCTGTACGCGTATCAAAACGGTCAAAATACGTATTTTTCACGTCGTGATGTGATACAAATATAGCGTTTAGCGGGAAAACTACGTTTTTTTTACCTCCCCTTGGCTATACAGTAAGCACCTTGGAGTTGGCAAGTGAGTGTACCTATCTAGAGTAAAAGGCAAAGGTTTCCCGTCTCGAAACTAACTACTAGTTAGCATAATTACGATCATTATCATTAAACACCAGGCCGGAGAGTATCACATGATATAGTGTACAGCTGAGCAGGCGGACTAAGTTTCAAATATCAAGGGCGTAAATTCAAAGTACGAAAGGAACCATTCAAAACAAAAACAAAGGGATCATCCCACATCCCAGCCATGCAGTAAAAAAGAAATGAGTGAAAGAAGAACCTTAGTCTTCCGTGTCTTGATCATACGGAGGTCTCCAACGCAAGCTCTCCTTCACAGATCCGCTTGTGCAGTTCTGCGACGACCTCCTCGGATTCTTCGAGGTGCCATTTATGTTTATGGACAATATCCAGAAGGTGGGCCGCGCCGACCTGTCTGTACTTCGCACGGAGATACTTGACGACACGCTTCTTAGCGGGATCCTCAAGACAAGCAGCCATGTTCTGACGCACTTCGTCGGTCCAGTTAGGAGCACTAAGGCGGGTGACATTGACTGGAGAACGCGGTGTCGAGATCGAAGTTGATGCCGAGGGAGACAAAGGGGTAGTGAGAGTGAGAGGACCCTTTTTGTCCTCCTTGAACCCATATATCCTGCTGTTGGTTTTAGCGATGCCGGTTCCGGTCAAGAGACTATCCTTCACATTGATGGGCGGTTCGCCAAACCTCGGTCTCTTCAATGGTGGGGGGCCATCGATGCCGTATTGAGTGCTGAATACGGAATTCGCACTAGAGACACCGGGAGTTTGTTTGCGGTGACTCCCGAGCTTGCCCCTCGGCCGTTTGAAAGGAACCCGCAACTTCACGCGAAAAGTGGCATCGGGGGTGGCCCCATTGTCATCGGGAGCAGCTTCTTGAATCTCTGCGGAAGAAGCCTTGCCACGAGGGGGGCTGGCCGGACTATCGGAATGAGACGCCTCGCCTCGTGGAACGCTCGCTTGACTACCCGGAGAGGTGGCCTCACTGTCGTAATTTTCATCGGGCGTATCGCTATCCAGCTTCTGCTCCTCGTCTCCAGAATATCCTTTAGGGCCCTCCTCGGCAGATTCCCGCTGGTCCTCCTCCAAGACCGACTCTGGGTCCACAGTATCAAGCAGCTCGCTGGCAGAGTTGGGGTACAGGTCGGGCGTGTCCTTTAGCTGCAGTCTGTCTAGGAGTTCTAAAGAGGTATCCAGTACATCCGCATCATCAGTCGGAGATTCGGTGATCGGCACATCCACAGGAGTGCGAACAACATCTGAGGTATGGACATCGGTGGGTGCTGGCTTCTCGCAACGCTCGGCTTCCTCCGACTTCTGTTGCACCATTTGAACTTCCCTATTATCGTCGCCAGTGACAGTGGAGACAATCCGGGTGCCTGGCGCAGCAGCAGCTGACAAAGAAGCCCCGGTGGAAAAGATGTCGTTACCGGTCGCAGCGTCACTCGATGCCCAGAACGAAGAATCCACGGGCGCCCTCCGCGCTTCCCCGACTGGGGCTTCGGCTTTGGCTGGCTCTCCAAACTGGATTTTTAGCTCTTCAAACAGCTTTTCCATCGTGTTTGGTGGAAGCTTGCTTAGCTTATCAAGCAGATCTTCCACTGAGACCCTGGCGGCGTCCGATACAGTTCCGTCGCGACGTCCTTCCGTGGGGGCCTCGGCGAGCTTTGGGACAAGCTTTTCGGCGGATCCCTCCAAGGACGACTGTGAAAGTTTTTGGGTACATTCATCAATAGTGGAATCTGAGAGCTTTACGGTCGATTCCTCAATGATTGGTGACCTCTGCTTTTCGGTAAACTCCTTGATAGTCTCGACACGAACCATATCGGCTTCCAGAGAATCATTTAGTACTTTCGCGTTAGCACCATGGCCAAATTCCTTAAAAGTAAGATCCACAGGCTCGGAGTCTTCAATGGGCATTTCCGGGGGTTTTATGGCCTGTCCCACGATGACTGGATCCGTGGGCCGGATCACTGGTTCCTCCGCAACTGGTTCCTCCAATCCTTCACAGACAACCCCAGCATTTGGCTCCACAGATACTTTTGTGGAGTTCTCGACGGTGGCTGGCTTAGCAGACCCTTCGGCAGTTGTCTCGACGACCTCCGCACCAGGTTCCTCGGCGGCTATCTTCTCGGGCTTTTCAATGCACTGGCTAACGGCATCGTTCAGGTCTTCCGCGGCAACAGAGCCCAGTGATCTTGCCACTGCTATCTCGACTAGTGATTCCACGAGTCGTCTGGCCTCCTCAACCTCGGCCTGGGGCATCTTGGACTCTCCAGTATAGTTTTCGATATTTGGCTCTGAAACAAGCCCTTCAGCGGAACGCTCCGCAGGTTCTGTGACAGAATCCACGGTGGTTGGTACAGTAAACGTTGCTCCGGTGGCCTCGAGCTCGGAGTTGTCGTCCAGCTTTATACCGCCCCCAACTTTCAGTTCGATCGGAGTATGGGTCTTGGCTGCTCCCACATCCCAATTGACCGATGGCATGATATAGTTCGCCGGCGCTGCGTTGCACGGCGGCAGGGTGGGTGGTAAGACCTGGTGTTTCAAAGGTATCTGGGAGACATGATTCTCGATCCTTCGAAGAAGCGACATCTGGATTTCAACTACCATCTCCCGGCAGTATGGGTGTTCCTTCAAGCCTACTATGGCACACTTGAGACCGCGGCGGCCGGTGAGCTTCTTCACGGTAGCGGAGCCAAACGGTTCGTCGGGCATTGACTGCAAGACGTTTCTCTGCAAGATCCGTAGAAGGGATCCACACAGAATCGAAGAACACATCTCGGACTCCTCCTTAGATGTATGGGTGACTGTGCAAAGTTTCTCTTGGCTGTAGAGCCAGACGAGTTGCTCGCGGACTACCTTGCCGATGTAGTTGATGGCATCCGCGCGGATCTCCTGGAGTTTGTCTTTCGAATAGCATTAGCAAACGTGAATAAGAAGTGAACCAATGATATACTAACCAATCAATCTTGGCTCGATGACTCGCTTCAAGTTCTCCAGATTTGCGAATCCTAGATCCTTCCACCAGCGACCAGCCTGGTGTTCGATCACCATGTCGGTGATGTCCTTTCTGCAAAATCCCTTTCCAATCTTCAACCAACCCGGCCACGGCTCGAGCCAACAGCGTGAATTATCACTCGCAGCAGCCATCCAGCGATGCGGGTAAGGGCCCAGCGCCGGAAGGCACTGCCACTCCAAACACAAGTCCGCAATCTCCGCCAGCAACTCTGGTGTCATCTTACCGGGGGGGACAGCGGGGTCGAGGTAATGGAAAACTCGAAGAAGGATCCCGACAGCAACCGGGTTCTCGTTAGTGGTAAGCTGGAGGTGCTTCAAAGAGTCAAACCGCCTGCCTAGGACAATAGACGCAAGAGACACCAGATGCATGGAGACCACGATCGGGGGAATGGAATTTGGGAGAATGACGAAACCATCGCCTTTGGGATCTAGATATACCGGTTTCGATGGAGAAGTAGGAGGATCCATCCTGCGTAGGAGGTATTTGAGCGTGAAGTGTGTTAGGTGTTGGTAGAAAGGTTGTTGATAGAGAAGTGTGTTGGGCGATTATAAAGGTGAAGGACCTTCAAATTGCGGGAGAGAGGTGCTGGTGTGGCGTAGCCATAGTGCTTGTGGCGCGGTAGGCACGTGCGTTTAGGGCTCGGGCTTTGAGAACCCGAGCGCAACACGGATCAACTTTTTTACATGGCAACGGCCGAACCCACCAAAATCCAATGAGAAGCGTTGGTAAGTCGGGCACTAACGCGCTAAGTAGGCGCTAGTGCGCTAGTATTCTTGGCGCGAGTGATATTTAGGTATATATCTAAGTACTTATTGTGAATTTTTCTTTTTTCTTCAGGGGTAAGATTAACACGAAATGAGCTGACAGAAAGCTTCTTTCTTGCAACCACAGTCGAACACAAACGGAGAGACTCTTCCGGAATGCGTTCGATTTCAAGAAGCACTCGATATGTACAACTCAGGAATCATTTCAACTCAGGCAGGTGCTACAACAGCTGCGGAAATGCTACGGTCAACCTTCTTCCACAGAGTCCATGGACGACGGTCGGCAGAAGAATACAACAAGGGGCGTCAACTGTTGAACGGCGCAGAGGAGGGAGCCCTAGTGTGGTACCGTGATATTCTGCAAAGGACTAGGTAGATTTCCTCTGAGTGTGAAGGATGTCATTGCCCTAGCCGCAAAGATACTGCGGAAGCGAGACCCGGATGCAACCGTCAGCCCTCGATGGATCGATCGCAGTTTCTATAAGCGACATCCGGAAGTGAAAGCACGGTGGAGTCAGCAGCTAGACAGGATTAGAGAAACAATTTCGCAGCTCTTGAGCTGTTCTTCGAAATGGTATGAGCTAAATAACCAACTATACGGGGATTTGCCGAGTGAATATAGCTATATAAGGTAGTGGCTGAGCACAAGTCAAGCCTTGAAACACCGATGACGTCGATGAGACCGGGTTCATGACGGGAAATACGCAATCGCGAAATTATTCGACATCCTCGAAGCACCGACGGGCGTCTTTTTCCAGCGGACGTGAAGGATCTACAACTTCCACCTGGCACATGTGTTCAAGATGGGTCCCGTGAGTTTGCTACAGTCATCTGTTGTATCTGCGGGTGGGTCCTGCCTCGACTCCACGATCATCATGAAGGCAAAAACCGGGACGCAAGACTCATGGTTCCGAAATATGGACGATGTGCCTAGCAACTTCATTTTTGGAGTCTCACCCAATGGCTGGGTAGACAATAGTAAGGCCATGAGACTGGAAGAGGAGAAGAAGGAACTGGACCAGTTCCAGAAGTTGAAGGAGAAGATAGAATTACTGGAGGCAGGGCGCGCCAGAGTGGTTCTGATGTGATGATGGTAGCGATGATGAAGAGGAAGATGATTGGGAGGTGTTTTGCACTTGGTGTTAGGTAGCTCTATAGCTCAGGTTTAGGATCATTTTAAGTCTTTTTTTTTGTTAAATCAATAATTGGAGAAAACTTGCTAAGCACGCACATAAGCAACAATAATTTTTTGGCGCGTCGCGACGATGATGCGTGCCCCGGACACATAGATGCTGGCGAACTAGAGTACGCTAGTCCACTAGCGCCAACTTAGCGCGTTAGTGCGACTTACCGCCCTCTCTACCCAAACTCTTAAATCCTTGGCCCATGTTTACAGCACCCAAACTTAAACCTAGTGACAATACATATTATTAAACCACAACTTTTTCTACACGATGATGGCTACCACGGACCTGCTCCTTGTAATCGATACTTCCAAAGGAGTGTCCATCCTGATAGGCCTAATTACTGTCAGAACTAGTAAGTTCTAGTGGAGTCTGAGTCGGCATACCTGTATGTGTAGTCCTCCGAACGCGATTCCGGTGTTTCCAGACCAGCGTGTCTGGTACAGATTTCAACGCTGTAGGCAGGATCTCTTTCAGTCCAGCCAGAGTATATAAAATTGCGCCGGTATAGTGTCTGCACATCGTTGCGTGCCTACCCTCAAGCCGCAGAAGCAGCCCAGTGATTCTATTCCGAATGTATTCACGTTGGAGTCCTACCGTTGGAAATACCGTCGAAAAATCCAGCCCGTTGACACAAGGTATCTTAGAATACAGCCACGTACCCGCTGCTATCCACCCATTCTGAAGCGAGCCCGAGGACGGCCAAAGGAGAAGGATGCTAAAAGGGGATGCGCAACACAGACCGGGACATTAGACACGAGGGACACGGTGGTAGGTGGATTTGGAGATGTGCCAGACAATGCACCACACCGCAGCACACAGTGTTAGTGTGGGTCATAATCGCAGTACCTGTGATAAGATCGTACACATGCCCAAACTCGCCGACTAGCAACTCGGAAAAAATGGATTGACTGTTCTCCACTTCTATGTACTTAAGTATTTCCATCACCGCGTGTACATATGGCCATGTAGAGAAGTTGTGGACTGTATAGTTCCAAAAAAAAGTTGTTTCCTGTTGGACGCATATTGCTGTCGTATCAGGACATGAAAAAACGCCGAATTGGTGTTGCGTCGCTGCCGTTTTTCCCGTGGTGTGGTAGCAGTGGCACTGCCCCAATTTTCGCCCCCCCCCCCCCCGCCCCTTCGGCCGTGCGGTGCCCCCGTTTTGGGCGGATAATGTTTTGTGGTCCGCCTGGCGCGCGCGGAAGCCGCACGTAAGTGTGTGGGGCGGCGCATTGGTAGTGGGTCGAGGCGGCGCAAGGGCCGTGCTCGTACTTCGTGGTTCATTTAAGGTAGAAGAGGAAAGATTGAAGTTCACAATGCCTAGTAGTCAATCACTAGTTTACTCTAACAAAGCCTAGCCGTGAGCTTTACGACAGTTCGGCGCGTAGTGCCCACTTTCCATGCAAACAGAACATAGGACGTTGGCGATTAGGCACATCTGGTAATTCTTCCACCACATTTGGCCGCGCAGCTCCTGGTCCCCTCATATCACCCCTTCTCTTCCTCTGAGAAGTGGGCCGTCCTCGGGGTTTTGCAGTCATGGGTGGCTCAAGTGCAGCCACACCCGGAAGGTGCTTGGCTGGGAGCGTGGTGTGCGTAATGGGTGATTTTGATGCGTGCTCACGCACGAGACTCAGGTGGATCATGAAGTATTATCCGTTCGCAGGTCGTATTAAATAGCCGTTTTTTTCTGTCCACTATCCGATCCCGACCTCGATCAGTCCGCAGGTGGCACTGCAGCTCCCTTTGCCTTCCGCCTAGGCCTGTCCTAAGAAGATATAGAACGCACCACAAAAGAAAGCCGCCCTTAAACTCCTACTCCTCCTCCGCGGTGGCGTTAGTCTCAAGGAACAAATTGGCTAGTGAGAAAAAATGAATTATGGAAAACACTTTCAGCAACATAGACGTGCTGTCCCGTAACCGCCCACGTGAGCGCGCTACCCTGCTGTCCCCTGCTTCCAGGTTGTTTTGGCGAGTGACGTCGTGGCGATGTGGCTTTTTTTTTGTTTATATATTCATACTCGCATACAGCCTTTCTAGACTATGGCGGCGTACATTTGTTGCTTCTAATCACTCCAGTCGGAGTTAGCGTCTTGGCAATCGCACTCTAGCTAGTTTCCGTCAGCTCTGGTCATGAGTTCACTTGCTTTGTGCTACCCAGTCCTTTACATAGCTCCGTTACCGATCTTTGGAATCGTGCTTTCCCACAGCGTTCATGTGTCAAGATGCCGCGATCCTAGCGTACGAGTTCTGCGCACATAGAACTACGAGTTTGAAGGCCCAGAACCAAGCATCAGTCCTTCTCAGAGGCGGCCGCTGGGTTTTGGTATTGCCGCGGCGCTGATTGGTGGTAAAACCCGGCAGGCCGAGGTCGTACACGACGTTCGAAGTTCAGAAGCGATAGGGATGTGTCTTGGGCTTTTGGAAGTCTTGCTTTGGCCTTATAACTAAATTCCCATGCACATCCATTTCAGCCCGATGATTTGCGCCTCTAGTTTGTTGCCTGTCGCTCCCGACTTCCCGTGTTATTTTAGGCGATTATAATTACTCCGCTGATATATTTCAGATGAGTCCCTCTCTACAAGTGCTTCACGTGAGTAGTTGGACATGTCTCATGGGTTAGATCGTCTTGGGCGCGCGAATCAAAAAAAGCGCGGGGAAACAAGGTGCGCCCCATGCGCGTATTACGTACTTCGCGCTATGCCTTGTTGAGTTGAATCATTTGCCTCGGCCAGCTGAGGCCTGCTGCCTTCGCTGGAGGAAATGGATGCGAGTGAGAGGCAGCGGCCTCCGTGAGATGGGGAAGGAACATATGCAGGCTGCGAGATATATGACTTCCACATCGTCATCCTCATCATCTCATCATCCTCATCATCCCCGATTCATGACAACCGAGAATCAGAGGGGCTGGGGTGGGGCATGTTAATCGCTCATCCGTTGCGGGCAGAGGGCACTCTGCAGTGCCTGTACATACCCGGAGTGCACTGTGGGTATGTAAACGAGTAGCTTCGGACCAGGTGAGAGACATGCAGCGATCCCTGGAAAATTATGCCCGGCAAAGTCTTTTCCTTTTGTCACTTGTCAAGTTTCACTGCAAAACTTTGAATGGTGGTCATCATGGCTTACTCAGCCAACAAGTCTCCGGCAAAGTACTAGTCTATCTAGCCACTGGTGCCGGCAAAGCAAGGAGGGTCCTTCCGCCTCACCGAAAGTAACCACCTCCCCACCCCCCCATGGTTCTGGGGGGGCACCAAACCCAACCAACCTCCAACCTCCAACCTCCAACCTCCACTTCTCCATCCACCCACACCTCCTGCAAACCCTCAAACCCACATTCCCTCAGAGGAGCTGGTCGTCTTTCACTACTATCTCATCCATCTCCCTCCGCCATCCACCTCCATCGTCCACCTCCATCGCTCGTCGCAATCATGTTGCGGTTGACTTTTCGTTCGTCGCGTCGGATGGGCAAATCTTCGAACCCTCGATGCGGCGTTGTTCGGCAACCCGCCACAGCTCGTTTGACATCATCTCTCTCCACACGCCCCGCTGTCTGCGGCTCATTATCAACATACCGGAAACCTCTCGCCGTGCAAAAACGACATTACGCTGCCATCCCCGGCGTGGTATGTTTCTCTTTCCCGCATTCCCGTTTCTTGGTCAAACGGGACCGTCCGAGGTGCACCTCAAAACACTGGATTCTCGAGGTAGGCTGGCAAAAAAAAAGAAAGCCCGCTGACAGGTGTGTGCTACCTCTACTAGGATCCCAACGATGCCTTCTTGCAAGGAAACACCGCCAACTACATCGATGAGATGTACATGGCGTGGAAAAAGGACCCCACCAGCGTCCACATATCATGGCAGGTCTACTTCCGGAACATGGAGGGCAATGGTCCCGCTTCGCAGGCGTTCCAGGCACCCCCCACCATCGTCCCCACCCCCACCGGCGGTATCCCTTCGATCGTCCCCGGTGCTAACCTCGGAGGTAACACCGACGTCACCAAGCATCTGAAGGTGCAGCTTCTCGTCCGCGCCTACCAAGTTCGTGGACACCACAAAGCAAAGATCGATCCCCTTGGCATTCGCTCGGATTCGGATCTGCGTCAGGCAAGGCCGCGGGAGTTGGAGCTAGACCACTACCAGTTCACCGAGAGGGACCTGGATGATGAGTACACTCTTGGACCCGGTATTCTGCCCAGATTTGCCACCGGAGGTCGGGAAAGGATGACCCTGAGGGAGATCGTGGCGGCTTGCGAGAGGATCTACTGTGGTTCTATCGGAATTGAGTACGTGCACATTCCCGACAGGGACCAGTGTGACTGGATTCGCGAGCGTGTCGAGATCCCTACGCCGTACAAGTACAGCCAGGACGAGAAGCGCAGGATCCTTGACCGCCTCATCTGGTCCTCCTCATTTGAGACCTTCCTTTCCACGAAATACCCTAACGACAAGCGATTCGGTCTAGAGGGCTGTGAAGCCTTAGTTCCTGGAATGAAAGCTCTTATTGACCGCTCTGTGGACTTTGGTGTTAAAGACGTTGTCATCGGTATGCCCCATCGTGGTCGTCTCAACATCTTGTCCAACGTAGTGCGGAAACCCAACGAGTCAATTTTCAGTGAGTTCAGCGGTTCTGCCGAGCCCGGTGATGAAGGTTCCGGTGACGTCAAGTACCATCTGGGTATGAACTTCGAGCGACCCACTCCTTCCGGGAAGCGCGTTCAGCTGTCTTTGGTTGCCAATCCTTCGCACCTGGAAGCTGAGGACCCTGTTGTTCTTGGAAAGACTCGTGCCATCCAGCACTTCAACAACGATGAGGCCGAGCACAAGACTGCCATGAGCGTTTTGCTGCACGGTGATGCTGCCTTCGCCGCCCAGGGAGTCGTTTACGAGACCCTCGGTTTCCACGCTCTCCCCGCATTCTCCACCGGAGGTACCATCCACGTCATTGTCAACAACCAAATTGGCTTCACCACCGACCCCCGGTTTGCCCGTTCCACCCCTTACTGCTCGGACATTGCCAAGTCTATCGACGCCCCCATCTTCCACGTCAACGCCGACGATACCGAGGCCGTTACTTTCGTCTGTCAGCTGGCTGCCGACTGGCGTGCTGAGTACAAGCGCGATGTCGTCATCGATCTCGTTTGCTACCGTAAGCACGGACACAACGAGACTGACCAGCCAAGTTTCACCCAGCCGCTGATGTACAAGAAGATCGCAGAGAAGGATCCTGTTCTCTTCATGTACATCAAGCAGCTGATTGATGAGGGAACTTTTACTAAGGAGGATATTGAGGAGCACAAAAACTGGTAAGTTACTCATCTAATGGGTTCAGATGGGACGGACGCCTGACTTTGCTCGCAGGGTTTGGGGAATGCTTGAGGACAGTTTCTCGAAATCGAAGGATTACCAGGCGACCTCTCGGGAATGGCTTACCAGTGCCTGGAACGGCTTCAAGTCGCCGAAGGAACTGGCCACTGAAGTCCTTCCTCATTTGCCCACCGCCGTCCCCAAAGATACCCTTAAGGAGATCGCCAATACCATCTCGGAGGTTCCCGAGTCGTTCACGGTTCACCACAATCTCAAGCGTATCCTAGCCAACAGGAAGAAGGCTGTCGAGGGCGCCGGAATCGACTGGGCTACCGCCGAAGCGCTTGCTTTCGGAAGTCTGCTCAGAGAGGGCAAGCACATCCGTTTGTCCGGACAGGATGTTGAACGTGGTACTTTCTCCCAGCGCCACGCTGTCCTCCACGACCAGGAAAATGAGGGGACCTACACACCCCTTCAGCACCTCTCGGAGAGTCAGGCCTCGTTTGCCATCTGCAACTCCTCCCTGAGTGAATTTGGAGCGTAAGCAAAAGGTCATTCCGGTTGGCGTTTGTAGATATTAATATGTGGTTGCAGTCTCGGTTTCGAGTACGGATACTCCCTCACTTCTCCCGATGCGCTCGTTATGTGGGAGGCGCAGTTTGGCGACTTCGCGAACAACGCCCAGTGCATCATCGATCAATTCATCGCTTCCGGAGAATCCAAATGGCTCCAGCGTACCGGTCTGGTAATGTCGCTTCCCCACGGTTACGACGGCCAAGGACCCGAGCACTCCTCAGGCAGAATCGAGCGTTACCTTCAGCTCTGCAACGAAGACTCTCGCGTCTTCCCCTCAGCCGAGAAGCTCAACCGCCAGCACCAGGATTGCAACGTGCAGATTGCCTACATGACTACCCCTGCCAATTTGTTCCACATCCTACGGAGACAGATGAACCGCCAGTTCCGCAAGCCGCTCATCATCTTCTTCTCTAAGGCTCTCCTTCGCCACCCGATCGCCCGCTCCGACCTTGCAGACCTCACCGGCGAGTCGCACTTCCAGTGGCTCATCCCCGACCCTTCCCATGCCACTGGGGCCCTCAAGGCGCCGAAGAAGTGTAAGCGTCTGCTCGTCTGCACCGGTCAGGTGTATGCCCAGCTGTACAAACACCGCGCCGCTGAGGGCATTGACGATGTCGCCATCGCGCGTGTTGAGCAGCTCCACCCCTTCCCCTTTGCCCAGCTCCGTGACGAGTTGGAGAAGTACCCTAACGTTGAGGAGATCGTCTGGACTCAGGAGGAGCCTCTGAACGCTGGCTCTTGGGCGTATGTCCAGCCTCGTATGGAGACCATCCTTAGACAATCTTCGAAACACTCGCACAAGCACATCCGGTACGCCGGCCGTGCTCCTAGTGCCTCGACAGCCACCGGTATCAAGGCCAGTCACATCAAGGAGGAGGAGGAACTGCTGAACCAGGCGCTTGGATTGTCTCCATTGGAGTAAATATTGTGAGATGTAACACTACTTTGTTTCCGCGTGGCAGGATTTGTGGGATAGTACTTTTCTAGAGTGGTGTAGGAGGGTGTTGGGTTGTTTTTATCTTTCGCTTTGCGGCTTTTTCCAACTCCGAATGGTTTCTTTTCCTATTTGGTCGTGACATGGGTTGTTCTTTTCTTTCCTTCCATTCCCTTTTTCTGTTTCTAGGTATTTTGGCTCCCAATTACTTTCCTTGCTTCAACTTCGTCGTACCTTTCTTTGGGGTTATGGTACTTACATGAAGGTTGGGGAGAAGAGATGGGATGATGGAGGGGTGTGAGCTGTATATCTATTCCAAGACGGGGTTCTGTTGTGCGCACTATGGTGGATCCTCTTTAAGTTACGATATATCATCAATGTCGTCTATGTGCTACGTCAAGTCGGTGACCCACAAGATGCCCGGTAGTGATTCTGCCGGTACGCACATACGCGGCACGCGGTTTGAATGTTGACATCCCTGAACGAGCGGCCGCGGACTGATCAAGGTCGGAGTTGGAAACAATCTGTGTATAATATATATTGCCATGTTCTAGATAGGTAGCAAGCAGTTAACGGTTGAACAAAAAAAAAACCCCTCTCCACATCCGAAGGCGGAGGCCTGTAACTACTGCATAACAACCCATAGCAGGTCGTGGCCAAAACTGGCTGAATCCGAAAACCATTATGTACCGAAGCAAAGTAATTAGGTAAACCAACGCAACTAATAGCATATGTAGGTATGTGTGTAGGCATCCACACACTATACTACACTATTACATCGCAGATTCGTGGTCCAAGTTCCCTCACCAACAAGCCCCCCCTATTAGATGGGCGCTTTGGACTCTAAACTCTGGGTGATAGGTAGGTAGTCACCTATCACTGAAGTTCATTCGCTGAAATCCGAAGGGAAAATCAAGACACTTTCCCCCATTCGAAGACTATTTGACACCAAACCACAGATGATAGATCGGGCTAAATCGAGAAGCGTGGTCACAGGAACTAGTCAGAGACATTACGGCCCACTAGATACCATTCCCGCGCGCCTGGTGCCGGACCAGCTGCGATGCTCCGCATTGTCTGCGGCTGTTCTCCGACCAGCAGAACTAACAGAGTCTGGGTTCGATATCGCCCAGGATCGCCCACTCTCCTCGAGTGATATATTGCCGCATCTCGCGCGCATCGAGTATGTACCATCCCGTTCAAACCCATCCAAGTACGTCGCCCAAACATTCCCGCAACTCGCGATCGTTCTGCCACCAGCGTCAGCACTGCAACAAAGAACGCAGCCACGAAGGGCAGGAATAGTATAGCCGCTCCGGTACGTAAGGGCAGCAAAACAATGGAAACTGGGAAACCAATGGTAGTTACATCCGCTCAACCCCAGTCTGTCCCAGTAGCTGCGAGTATCATCACCGTGGTGTGGCAGCAGCTCGCTAGCGACGAGGACTCCAAGGAGATGCTAACTATGGCGAAGCAGTAGATACAAGACGGATTCAAACCGAGCTGAGCTCTTGCCGGTTTTACTTTGAATCCGTGCACTATCTCAAAAGTCCACTTGTGGGAGAAACGTCGTACATTTTTGCGGAAATGGCATGCGGAGACAGGGAACGTTGTACATAGTTACCAGGCTATTACAGTGCCTCGAGAAATGGCTGTCAACTAATCATACAGTATTGCTTTAGCTAGCCGGCCTGGTGACGCATGAGAGTTGGGACGAGGCGCATCATCATATGTCTTTTTTTCTTGCTAGATGCAATCACCCCAAAGGCCACGACTAGTTCACTTGGATCAGCGATGGCTGCGGAAGGATGAGAGCCGCCCGGTAACATACACGCGCGGATAGATACCTACCACCTACCGTCGCGCGGCACACCGAGCCTTTCGTGACAAGGCGCCGCCACGCCGGAAAGGATCAGGGCACTGTGTACGCCCTAAAGCGCCGAAAGCCTCACGCATAGTATCCACCATAGTGCTTCCTTTTTAGCGTCTCTTTGCTGTAAAACTGTTTTCCAATCGGTCGCTCCAGCGAAGTGGACTACGTGTTCCGGGCGAGAGCCGGGAAAAATGGTCCTCGTCTTCGGCGGGAGTCAGTGCATTTCTCACAAGTGGGAAGCGGGTGGTGAGGTTGGAAAATAAAGGGACCGTTTTTTTGAGATTATAAACCTGAAGACAGAGCTTCACGTCTTAGCAACGATATCTCAACAATTTTTCACATCCCGACTTGGTTACTTGCAAAACGCGATTCCGCTGCAACAAATATTCAGGCCCTCCACAGTTCTAGCATCCAATCTGACCATACTACGCACAAGCCACGTCCCAAGTCCTAACTAAACCAAGACGATTCTTCCGGGACGGAGCGTGGCACATCGGCGGTAGCTCACCACGCACCCGGCGGCAAAGTAGAGGCAGACGCTGACGACGAGGGTGTAGATGTTCAGGGTGCGGCCCTCGCCCTGGTACCGGAGGCCCTGGGCCTCGATCAAGGCGAACAACACGACGACGAAGAGCGTGTTGGCGACGTTGGCGATGATGGCGATTCCGGCGAGGCGCGCGTTCGGGAACCGGAAAAGCCCGGGCAACCACTGCGTGTTCAATAGGCACAAGTAGGCGACAGCCACGACCAAGAGGATCGTGCTGACCACCGTGCTGTAGAGTCCCAGGCAGCGCGCGGGGTTCGGGTACGAGCTGCGCGAGTGGTGCGCGAAGAGAAACCACACGAAGACCGTGTGCGCCAGGATCACGAGGAACGCGAGCAACGAGATGACGTATCTCTGTGTTTTTTTTACGATCCGTCAACATCACGGTAAAGCGAGGAGGGATGTATCAGTGCGTACCCCCGCGGCGTCGGGCACATGCGAGCTTTCGGCCTCGTGGATGGCGGTGCGGAAGTCGGCGACGCGAACGGTCCCCTCCTGGTCGAGGCCGTGCGTAGCCATCCAGGCAAGAAGCTGGTATTATGTAGTTGGGGATTGTATGTAGGGGCGAATCGGGAAGGCAGTGTTGCTTCAATCGGTTGACAGAGGTCCATTCAAAGAGGACGATCGTCAACGAGCACTTACATAACTAATATCTTACGCTCTGCGAGTACAAGGGTGCAAGGGTAAGTGTGACTCACCCTTTGGACATCATTCTCGACCAACCGTTTGCGCACTAAAGAGACCAACCACCACCAATATCGCTATGATCCGATAGGGTCGCATGTGATCATCGTCACCACCTACCACCCAGAAGCTGGCCAACCAGAAAGCCAGAGCAGTGTTAGGTATAGTTACGTTTCGAACAACGAACCAAAGCTGCTTCTCCCTAGAGTCTGGGACCCGAGCTGCTACGGTGCTGCTACGGTGCTGCTGCGGTGCTGCTACGGTACAGCTCAACAACCAGAAGAGACGTCGCCCTACAGCTCCTCAGCCTACTCGTGGGCGACCATGCCAGGGAGCGATGGGCGCCAATACCACCTTTGGGACGTAGACGGGGTTCCTGGGATACTCAGGATGGATGGAAATGACGGTCCTCCCACCGTAAGCAACCCCGCTTCGGGCGGCCATCACCATCGATGATGAAGCAAGAGCCAGAGGGCTCTCAGCCCCCCAGCGTCCAGGCGGTCCTCGGCTACCTCTCCACCACGGAGGTAGGGAGGCGAGTACCCGACCCGGCTGAGGAAGACGGCCAGAGCGAGGCGTCGGGGTGGAAACTCAGGGAGCGGGAAGAGAGAGGAGAGGAGAGAAGGCTGGAGGCCGAGGAGCTTGGGGCTGAGATTGAGGAACTGTTGCAGTTCTTCCCCACGCCTGCTTCATGGTCTCAGCAGAAGAGGATAAACGAAGTAATTTCTTTTGTCCTTTCATTTATTATTTCCTTGGCACGTTCTGCTCTCTTGGGACAGGCCAGGACGGAGGCAGGTGGAGCCACAGCGAGCCGTAAGGACAGAGGACAGGAACCGGTAAAAACGGAACGGGACGAAGATAATTGTTATCGGAGGAAGAGGGGGCACGATTTATACAAGTGGTTCACTGGTGATCGCTCACTTCTCTGTATGTAGCCTAGTGGGTTTAACTAATTTGCATGGCGCTCAGGCAGTGGACAGGAACTGAAGGTTCCACACGAAGTGACGTTGGAGTCTGAGATAGGTAGATGGCGAAATCGTGCCCTGGCTAGTCCGTCCAGACTTCCTGCAGAGCTTCACTCCTATCTACTTACATACGTCTGCCCGCCCAACTAAATGCCATGTATCGTATGGCGTATTAACAGGTCGCCACACATTCTGTAAATAACGCTGCCAGGCTCGGAGCAGGGGGGAGACCTCCTCCGGAAGGAGTTAATTGCAGTCTCGAAAGAGTGGAAAACACAGCGCACCACATAACCTGTCTGGCTTGCTGGGTAGCGCGGAGACCAACCCTGAAAGAAAAGCAGAGTAGGTACCCAGGGAGCAGTTACTCCGTGAAGATCTGAAGAAGGGCGAAACCCTACGTACTCCAAGTCAGTCGATCCACGCAAGCGCGGCGACGAAGCGGGCAGGAAGGGAGCACAGTGGACCAATGTTCACCCGCGAGTCGGCTCCCGGACACGATCTGCGGATCGGTGCATCCGATGAAACACTAGATGTCTTCGTGGGTTCTGATGACTGGGGTCCCGTCGACACCGATCCCTCAGTATCTACACGCTGTTGCAGCGCAAGGACAGGATTCGGCCCGGTGCTACGGGAGCCGGTCCGCGGCAACGGCAGTTTCTGCGGCATGGCGAACGAACGGGCCGTAGGCATGTTTATTCGCTGGCAACGACGAGTTACTGGCGCGGTGTCGTTCGGACGGAACGAGCGAGTAGAGTAGACTACGAGAGCCGTCGAAGCTAATATGCTACAATTCGCCGACTGTCGATATCCTACGTGATAGCTCTAGGCCATCCTCCTCCTCCTCCTCCTCCTCCTCCTCCTCCTCCTTCTGCTGTCGAGACTGACCGATCAGTGGTTCTAGAGTCCCCAGTTCGCACGTGTAGTGAATACGTTCGGGAGTTCCAATGCTGGCATGCTTCCTCCTCGATGGGACAAAAAATCTACATTACTACGCCTCCTACTCTGCATAACCACGATCGAGCGCCGAATCTACGGCCTTCAGACCGCGATTAGGCAAACCTAGGTCGCACGGGCGGCCCGAAACCCCAACGTTCGTACGTAGACGGACACGCACTGATCGTTTGGGGATTGGCGAACTACCTACATAAGGACGTCTGGAAATTTCGGCGTCGATCCACGTTGTGATAACCCGGGTTCTCGGGTGGTCAAAGAGGCTGCTTTCCACCCATCGCTCCCCGTCTTCATTGTCACTATTCGACCTTGGAGGTGGTGAGTGATAAATAAGCACTTGGTGTACAAAATGTCACTCGACTTAGGGCCAACTCTTTACGCTGGTACATATTTTGTACCGCGGCAACGCGAGGCAAAAGCGCCTCCATTCAACCTCAACCTGCGACAGCCGAAACATCTCGCTACTATACTCCAAGTCCCGGAAGGAAAAAAAGGGAAAAAAAACCTGAAAACTAATGGGCACATAACTATTCATCACTCATCGATCCAGATCCACCCACCCATCCATCCATCCATCCATCGCTCTAATCTAGCTACCGCTCATCTCATCTCATCGGCTTTTATGAACTCCCGCAAGAGGAAACAGGAAAGTGTGAATCTAGAATGCGCCCTCCCCATGGCCACTTGCCATTGCCATTCCGCAGGAAAGAAATTGGAAAAACAGGGAGAAAAAAGATGAAGAGGAAAAAGTGAACACGCTCAAGGGCACCGATACAAGGGATAGGGAATACGAATAATATGATGCCCCCCCCCCTTCGGAAGAATAATCCCAAACCTACACCCGACTAGTACCTCTCAGACCCTTCCCTTTGGAACAATCGCTGCAGTACCACTTCGCCTTCCCCCTCGGCGCCTGCAAGAGACCAACACAGCTGAGATGGAACCATTCACGTTCGCACTCCTCGCCATCGCATGCCACCATTTCGCCGTAGCTGATCTGGTTGCAGTAGCAATACGTTTCTTCGCCTTCTTCCTCGTCATCTCCGGTTTCCGGCTCCGCCGGTTCCTTCTCTTTGGTTTTCGATGTCGAGGTGGACGCGGTAATGATGCCAAGGCCGATCGGTGTTGAAGCCGCAGCTGTAGCCGTTGGTTTTTGGTGGCTCTTCGCCTTGTGGCTTTTCTTTGTCGGCGCAGTGGCGGCAGTGGTGGATGAGTCTGCGCGTTTGCGGTTGCGGGTGCCGCCGGGAGTGCCGGTGGTTGATGCGGCAGCCTTGGATTCGCTCGAGGAGGCGGAGGACTTAGACTTCGTGCCGACCACTAGGTCCTCCTTCTCTTTCTTTAGCGGGGGAATACTGGGAGAGCCCTTCTTCGTATGCGGCTCCTCGACTGCAGCAATAGCAGGGGAGACAGCAGAAGTCGAGGTAGCGTCGGGGGAGAGTATCCGCTGTTTCTTTTTGTGGAAGAGTTTTGCAGTAGGCGGGGGCGGGGGTGTGGGATGCGGGTGTGCAGCGATGTGCCCCTTCTCCGGTTTTGGGGTTTCCCGTTCCCTTTCTTTGCTTGAAATGAACTCGGGGCATCGAGGCGCTGGGAGCATCTCCACATCTTCTGGTTCTACCACGGCCCTAGGAGTTTCTTTTTTGTTGTGGGATTTGCTGGCGACGATAACGGGAGTAGTGGTAGAAGAAAGTGCGGGAGTTAGAGTCGGTGCAGCCGCCGCTGTCGAAGGGGTAGGGAAATGGGAGGTGATGTGCAGCGGTGAGGCGGAAGCGGTCGCCGCTATTGGCTGGATATGGGGATGCAGGATGGCAGGCTGGCCCAGGAGCGGCGAGTTTGTGGCCGAGGCCGTCGGGGTTTGTGCAGTCCTGTCAATAAGATGGTTGCGTTAGCCTGTGTTAGCACAAGGCAAGTGGGGCCGAAAAGCAACCGCAACAGCTAAAACAAAGAGACAATTCCAGGAACGGGACGCAACGGACGAAGGGTATGGACCAGAGAGTGACGGACGGTGCAGATGTGTGTGTAAAACCGCCCATTGTTCTGTCCCCCAATGGCTAAGTACCTGAACGAATATCATCTCGCACCCTACCTGTCCACTTCCTTCCAACGAAAAAAAAAAATGAAAAGGAAAAAATCAATACACTGAGGAAACAAATATTTCGTGGGCAAACGCCTTCCCAACCCAACTCCACGCACAAGTACAGTCCCCAAAACACAACCAAAAAAAACCATTACCAGGATATCGAGACCGCAGAAACCAAAGGTCAGACCAGACCAGCTAGCCAAACTCCTTAAAACGTAAGACAATTTTGGAAGAACTGGAAGAGATGGATACAGATGTGGACATGGAAGAGAAAAGGCGAGGAGATAGAAGAAGAAATGACGAAAGATTTGTTCCAAAAAATAATAATATAAAAAATGCCCCATGCCAGCACGCTGACGCCGAAAGCTAGATAAAATAGGTTCGCAATGGTAAAGAAACCGACATAGGAGAGAAAGCTGGACAGGAAGGAAAGAGTACTACCTTCTGGGAGCCCTTTGTGCGACAGTCTTCACTTTCTTCGGCACTGGTGTTCCCGCTCGCGGACTCGCCGTGCCCTTCGTATTCGTGACCTTCTCCTTTTCTTCCTTGGTCGCCTTCCTCTTCTTGGTAACCTGCTGCTGTTGCGCGCCCGCCTGCTGGTCCGCGATCCGCTTGGTACTACTGAGCGTCTCGTTATCACCAGTCTTCCTCGCCTTCTTCTTCGGTTCTGTGGACTCTTCTTGGTGTTGGTGGTGCACGTAATGGTGGTGCGACTTGCTGGTGCGGCCAGGCACAGCTCCGCGCACGTGATTTTCACGCTCCAGCTGATTCTGGTGGTACCTCTCCTCCTGTTCCCTCTTCTCCCTCTCTTTCTCCCTCGCGATCTGTGCAGCGGTGCCTCTCTTCATTGGATCTTTGTAGGCCCAGTGCTCAGGATTACCCAGTCGGTAGAGCGACGGGATCTCCTTCTCGACGTAGGCAAACGCGTGTTCGACACGTCCGAGGTGCTTGTTTAGCGCATCGACCGCAGTGGTAATGACGTGAATCTTCTCGTCCTGCGTCATTATCAGGTCGGCAATCTGTCCCCTGATCTGGTGACACCTGGCCCTCTTCGTCTCAGCAGTCCCAAGGATCGTAGTCCCACCTGGCGAAGCAGCTGTCTCGGCAGCTTCGAGCTTCTCCAACTCAGCTATTAGCGCCACGCGCGTCGCATCCGCAGCGAACGCCGTCTGTTCGGCATCGCGGCGCTGGCGTAACTCGTTGAGCTGCTTCAGTGCCTCCATAGCTTCATCGAACTCATACGGATCCTTCGGCGCTTCGAGACTTTCGGCGGCATCAATGAGCATACGTAGATTGGCCTCGGGAAGGCACGCCTTCGCGTCGACCTCGCGGAGCAGCGTGAAGTGGCGGATGATCTCCGATGGCAGCGCGTCGACAGCATCGGTAAACGCCGCGAGGGCCGGGTAGAAGTTGGCGGGTGGATGGTGCTGCGCGGAGGATTCAGCCCCATTGGTGACGGGCTTCGGGACGGTCTTGCGCGCGGTCCGGGCTTGTCGCAATGGCTGCCGACGAAAGACCGAAGGAACTCCGACTGGCACCAACGATGCGGTCGGCTGGGGTGGCGGCCTGGTCGCCATGTTGTGTGATCTGAGAGTGGGTTGGGTGGGGGAGGGGAGGGGAACTCTTGACGGGTAACGATGTTGGGTAAGGTCGGGCTCAAAGGGTCATGCCCCTAAAGACTACCGGCTGTGAGAGGTAAGAGCAAAGTAGGGGTTATTCACTGATGATGCGTTTTGCGCGAAGTGTGGTTTCTGTGGACCCGTGTGGGACGATAGAAAAAGAAAATTATCGTTGAGAGACGCGCTGTTCGAAAGTGCATTCGAATGAATCTCAGTACTCTAGCGTTGGGTTGCTTGGGACCATGCTAACTTACGATAAGAAAGAGCCTCACAGTCTTGGCATGAGTGATGAACCGAGATTTGGCGGGAAACAGATATCTGCGTGTTACTCCACGTGGCTACAAACAAGCGCCTGTCGAGCGCCTAATCCAAATTATTGAATGTGTATTCATGCTCAGCATCCTGTCCGGCGACAGTCCAGGGAACTGTCCCATCTCACTGTCATTGAGAAAAAAAAAAGCAGAAATCAGAGAGAGGAAACCGGACTCCCACGAGGTGGAAGCGGGATGCAGAGGCAGAGTCTTAAATAGACCCCACATCAGTAGAGCAGCAGAAAACAGACCCCCATTAGCCGTGATCTCATCACACGCAGACCATATCCCGACCATCACCAAAACAGCCAACCCTCGGAAACACACAGCTGAATCGATGCAATAGCCCGTTCATCATTTCGCCTTCCTCCTCCCCCAGATCGACATCTTCTTATCCTTCACATCCTGCTTATTTGGAGGTTCCTAGTCCACTTTTGCATTCGCGAGAATCCTAATTGCCTGTCAGCCCTTACACACGGGGAGAAGAAAGAGGATGGAGGTTGGCGCATACCTGGCCGTATTGCTGGTGAGGTTGTTCGATAGTCGGATGTTGGTCTGCGAGTACTTCTTGGTATGCTTCAATTTCCTGCGAGCAACCATCACAGGAACAGAGCTCTTAGCCACAAGATAATTGGAGAAACTGCCCAAGAGAACACTATGATGACGTCAGCACGCATGGAATCACTATCACTGATCCCACGCTGAGCTATCGCTCGAGAAACTCACCCCTTTAGAGCACTTCTGCCTCTTGATCCTAGTATAACCAGGGTTGGCGCAACAAGGTCAATCTGTGCATAGTACAGTCGTCAGCGAGAGTGTGGCATGATACGACAAGGCATAGGAAACCTACGATCTCAGTTAAAAGATGCTTCGGGCTCTTGCAATGGATGACTTCGACAACAACCTTCACCTGCAGTCTAGTCTTCCTCAGCAATTTCGTAACCAAAGTCGTGATGGCTTCGGCAGCAACGAATCTCTCCCTCTCCGCTTTTGTCCGTTCTCCGCCGCCCGGGTCCTTCAGAGGACTGCTGGCTCCCGGTGCGTGAATCTGTCCGATGGGCGGTGTCAAACTGCCAACCGCTGCTGCCTGGGCTTGGTTACTAACTTCCAACAGTGCCTCGCCGATCGAGCTCTCCGACACTGTTTTGGATCCATCTTCTATGGTGTCATGATCCACCGCGCATATTGCCAGTAGCGTATCGCCATCCCGTAGAACCGTACCAACAGTCCATTCCATAGCATACTGTGCTTCGGAAGAAAGATCTGTAGCAACGAGGTATTTTCTGGAGCGTTTTCCATTCGCGGCCAGCTCTTTCCGGATTTCCTCGTAGTCTCCGCGCACCACCGCGCGGACAACTCTGTGGGTCTCGGGCGACGAAAATAGCGGTGTGAGTGTCGTTTCCATGCGCTGGGCTCGGCGGATGTCAATGTCGTCGGCCTCCTGGTCCGAGGACATAGGAGTGCTCGTCTGTGAAGGTACATCGAAATTAGTGCTAGGGTGCACTCCGGATCGGCGCGCGGTAGTAGGAGAATTGGCTCCCGGATAGCTGGAGGGCGTGACGGAAATCTGAGGAAGAAGAGAACGAACTTGGTATTTCGATGAAACCTTCTTACCTACAGACACATCATGTCAGTACGCTTGGGAGTCCCGGGGCGGGAGGGATTATCCATACGTTCTTCCTCCGCTGCCGCAAGAAGACTGAAAGTCTTCTTGCCGTGCGGTATTCCCTTCTGTGACGCCTTTCCGCCTTTCTTCTTCTTCTTTCCGCCACCTGGATCGACACCAACATTGCTTTCCCTGTCGGTGCTGTTCCCACGACTGCTGGGCTCCGAAGCCAGCTCGATCAGAGACGGCGCTTTTCGTGTCACGCGTTCGCCGGACCTCCCACGGCTCTCTTCGTCGCTGCACGAACCGCCGCTATCCTCTTCTTCCGAGGACTCCTCGTCGGTTGAGTCCACAATCGCCCTCTCATCCGACGCAAGATCCTTTTGCAACCGCACGCCACCATCCTGAGTTAAGCTCTCTCCAGTGCCGGCCGTTACGAGTTTTCCCCGCTTATCCGCCACCGGCCTTCTCTCCGGTAGCTTCGCCAGCGCACCTCCGGATTTCGCCAGCGCGTCGTCGTTCAATCTCGCATACGCGGTATCCAGATCAATCACGGTCCCCTTCTCGCTCACAAGGATGTTTGCCTCGTGGAAACGGCTCGGGGACGCGACACGGCCGGTGGAAGAGGCTCCTGGCGAAGCCGCTCGACCATGATGTGAGAACATGGGATTCGCAAGCGGGGATTTCGATCGCTGCGGAAAGGTTGCATCGAGCATCGAAGGTTGTGACGAGGTCCGTTTTCTGGCTCCGGAGCCCCCCACCGATGGCATCATCGAGAAATCATACGCATCGTTCGGTGTATGAGGATTTGGGACGCTGGCGCGTCCCAGCATCCGCGGTGAGCCATTATTGTTATTGCTCCCCGAGCGGGAACGGTAGAAACCGTTCGAACTGCTTCCAAGGTCGACAGGGCTTGAGCGCCCGCTGCTCATAGGCGTACCGCCCCGGTACTGGAAATCTGCGACGGAATCGATCAAAGAAGATACAGGGCGTTGCGGCGAAGTGGGGCGCGCGAGCGACGAGTATCCCATTCGCGGGGAGGAAGGGGTGGATTGGACTCCTCCGGGATGAGCCGAGCCACGATTCAAGCGTTGCTGAGGCAGCTCTAGGAGCTTAAGGATTTCGAGACGCTCCTCCTCGAGAGCTGATTCGAGCGACATTGTGAGTTGTGGGCGATCGGCGTAATGGTGGCAGTTTGATTGAAGGCACCCGTCAATCCGAAAAGCAGATTTCCTCTTGTAGTTGACCCGGGGGCTTTCTGCGGAGGGGCAAGGGGAATGTTTTGCGTACGGACGGGAGGTGCGGGGGGGGGGGGGGGGGGTGTGTTTTTATTGGTAGGTTGAGGTTTCAAGGAACTACGAGCTAACTACGTAGTGCTCGTCCATGGAGGGGCAAGAGACAACGAAAAGAGAACACAAACGGCTTCCGCCGGTGTGTTTGCTACGAGGAAGAAAGGGGGCAGAGAAGGGGAAGAGAAGAGAAGATATGAGAAGCAAAAGGCGGAGGAGGAAGAGGGGGGGGGAGTGTTTGGAGAGGATGACGGTTATTCAGCAACACGAACAGCAAGTGAAAGCGAGTAAGGATCTAGTATGTAGCCTGAAGTCGAGATAAAAGTAGAGTTGAGTTTAAGTACGGGCTCGTCAAGTAAGGGTAGCCAGCGCGAGAGGACAGGTTTCGGAGCAGGGAGACCGTGGGGAGCACAAAACGTAGTCCGTAGGACCATGTAGATATGTTGCATTGGGGGGGTGGGGGGTGGGTCAGAGATGATGGGGAGAAGATCCTTGCTCCGAAGGTTATCCATACCTTTGCTTCGCACCTGGGTGGTGGGGGATCTAACCTCGGAAGGCAATGCAGGCTCACGAGAGCTGGGCCTGAGGCGGGAGGCAGCGGACAAAGTGTATCTTCGTGTACCCCCGCGAGACGCAAACATCGCTTCGTCTTCGCTTCAATTCAATTTCCCGTCCGGACTGCGAGCCCAGTCGAATCGATCGTTCGGCGTGGCCGGAACGTGACCCTCCTTCCTGCTCCATCGAACCCAGCACTTCAACTCCCTCGCGATCCTCTCCCGCACAGCCCCATCCAACCAACAACCACGGCCCAGCAGACCGCCGGATGGCCCGATTCACTACCGCTAACTACTGACTAGTAGACGCCGACAAGGCCCACCGGCTATCACCACGTATCCAGGCTCCAGCGGTATCAAACAGCGTTCGCTCTGCACTTCCGGTTCACGCACTTATGCATGCACCACAGTCGTGTGTTCGACGGGCCTGTGTCGACGCCGTGATCTCCGGAGCCGTCTCGGGGCAGGTACGTCCGCAGCGTGCAACCGTGATGAATTGCTCAAGCGCTAACAAACACGCGTCCGGCCGGTGAGCAAGCGGCCAGCGAGCAAGATCAGACGGGTCCCTTCTGCGAAGAGAGCGATCAGAGACGCGAACGAACCCTCCCGAACACACACAAGGCGGCCGCACGCTCAGGGCATTTGCTGGGGCCTGCGTCTCCGTGGCCTCAGAAACCACCAAGGGCCAACCAGCCAGCCAGCCCCAGCCAGCGGAGCTCCAAATCCAGTCTCTTGGCTTCGTCGATAACGTATCTTGGCGGAGGACACACGGGGTGGGGGGTTCTTGGTCAACGAGAAGCTGTTGCCCGTTGGCCGTCCCCATCTTGGCTGGCCGGGCAAACCTCTTGCGGCCGTCCGGGCAATTCAGCGGGAACACCGAGCGCTTACCCACTCTGGATACCTCACAGTCCCCCCCCCTCCATCCAGTTGCAGATGTGCGTATAGTTGCGCGCGGCGGCCGGTCTTGGCTGGGGTGCTTGGAGTAACGTTCCTTCCATGGGTTTACTTACCATGGGTGTTAAGATGGATGGCACGCCACCACCACCTTCCTCTACCCCGCTTGGCTTTCCGCGCTCCCTTTCGCTTCCAATCTCCGGTCCGCACGTGAAAGCCACCCCACCACCACCTCCTCCCCCCGACTCTCCCGACAAGCTTCCCGCCTATCCCCTTGACACCCCCGTGCTAGCCGGAACGCTTGACTGACGTTGTTGCTAGGGCCCGCTGTAGAGCACTACATACCTTGTATCTATCTATCTGCAAACGTCGTATGCACAGAGCAACTAGTTACATGCAACACCCACCTAACAGGCAGACAGACAGGACAGAGTTGGACGTTCTTCCCTGTGTACAGTACGTACGTAGGTAGCCAGCATTCGGGACGGAATGACCGCCCCCACCGTCGGGCTTTCGGTCAAACCGGGTGGGGCCCAAACGGATCATCTCTTTTTTCCCCGAAGGACGATCGGGAGCATCCGGAGACATGCATCAGCATGTAGTCTAGACTAGGGTACTGGATGTCAGCTCCACTCCGGTTCTTTATTATCTCAATCTTCGGATATGCGCATGTAGAGTAGAGCACTTGGGGTATCTACGTATGTACTAGTACACGTACATAACTACATGCATGCTTTCTTCATCTGTCTGCCTCCTACATACATACATAGAGTACCTGTCTGCATACGTATGTCTCATAGACACATCCCCATCCAACGGTGCATCTCGGCAGTTATACTATCCCCACAAAGGAAAGAGAAGAAAAAGCCATCATCATTTCGTTTCTTGGCGGTGTTGGCCGGTAGTTACAACATGGCGATTTGTTTCTGCGGCGGGACCAAGTGGAGGCGGGTTCTCCTCCGTCCCACCCTGTCCGCACACCGATCCACAGTAATTGTTTTCCGACAAATCTACGGTGGATCCTGGGTCTCGAACCGCCCATCTATCTACTTACCCAATGCAATGTCGGGGGGCTGCATGCATGCATGTATTTATGGATGCGGGATTGGCAGAAGCGAAGATGGCTGGAGTGTGTGCTGACTGTAGATAGGTATGGATTGGAGATGAAGAACTCATATTGTATGCCTCCACCGTGTCGAGTTGTGACGGGTAGCATGTAGGTACATATGTATGTGGGTGTGCGGATGAAGGATCTGCTCCCACTCCTTATCGGACAGACGGAGAAAATTCCAAATCGATGGGTGCTGTGATTCATACTCTCCTGCGAAGACAGCCCTGTGGATGACGAGGCTTGTTCGCACATGGCGGACTGCAGGATTTCGATTCGATGCGTGATTGCGAGGATCGGCATCTACATACCTACATACCTGACTGCAGCTATCTACCGAGGATTTTTGGCAGGGGGGCGGGACGGTTTGGAGAGTTCATGGTTACATTGGCTAGTGTACTACTGCACGGGCGGTCACTCACTCGAGTCCTGGCTCTTGATACTTGAGGAATTATATGGGGGCGACGGGAACAATCCAACATCTACACATCCGACTTCCCGTCTTTCCAATTTCCCTGATAGCATAGACCACCCCATCGGCAGATTAAACGGTCAAACATGCAGGGCAAGGCTCAATCCAACACCACGGAGACTACGACATATAATAGTCGCCCTCGTCGTCCTCGTACTTCACGTTCCCTTCATGACTCCCATATCCGTCTGAATCGTCATCAGACTCGTACTTCACACCGTATCCGTCACTCTCGTTCTGCCAGTCGTGATGCGCCACGGCTCCAGTCTTGACGCCACTCCACTCGACCTCGCCCCAGCGCTGCGTTGAGATCTTGCCTTTGACCTTGACCTCCCCCTTGGCGATCTTGAACTCCATCTCCCCAGGGAAGTCGCCGGTGAAGGGCACGCGGCTCTGCTTCGCCATCGGCATCCACTCCAGACGCGTCGCCGAGACGATGCGTCCGCCGAGGTCGAGCCGGCCAGAAAGGGATTGTGCAGATCTGTCGAGATCCAGCGTGGACGGATCTATGGGAAACGTGCGGCACTCGATGGTGTAGCTGCCGATCAGCTGTTCGGCGAACGGGACGCGGGGCTTGGATGGGGCCTTGGGTTTGTCGGCGACGGGGGCGGGCGGTGGTTTCGGTTTGGCCGGCAGACCCTTTGCGGTGCCTGGCGCTGCCGTAGATTGACGGGCGACTCCTGCGGAGGCAGACGACCTCTTCGCAGTGGCGGGCGGCCGAGGCGCAGACACGATCTTCGGCTTCGGTAGCGGTTTCTGGACCTTGGTCTTTGGTTCGGATGAGGCCTTCGGTTTCGGCTGCGGTTTCTCGACCTTGGTCTTTGGTCTCGGCTTCTCGGCGGCCTTCTGACCACCACCACCACCACCACCACCACCACCACTACTTGGTAGGCGGGCGTCGAAGGCGGCCTTGAGACCCCGCTCCATTTCGCGCATCTCCTTCGGCTGCTGCTTGACCTTCCCCTCATTGATGGCGCGCACGAGGCGGGCTTCGAGTTCATCCTTCGTGCCCGTCAGGGGCTTGAGACCGTAGTGAGCAAGCTGTCCTTTGAGCCAGCGGACGTTTACTTGGCCCGAATTGCGCAGCCGTTGGAGGATAACGGCCTGCGTGCACCGCGGCTCGAGGTCGTACAGGAGACCGAGGGAGGAGTAGGAAAACTTTCCGGCTGTTATGGCGGACATCTTGGGGGTGGTGGGGATGATAACGAAGCGCGAGGTAGACGCGGTCGAGAAGGTTGTTGTGCTGGTGCTAGTTACTCCACTCTAATTGTGGGTTAGGAGCGCCAGGATGCATGTGCTGCCCGGTCGTCCAAGCAACCGAGCTCATATGAGTCACCAGCCATGTCAACTCTAAAGTGTAACCGAGGTCCAGAAGTGAGCCGGCGACCTGATTGGTCGAACCACACCTATAAGCACGCATTCGAAGATTCATGCCACAGCATGTATGTATGTAGCTGACCAGGTGCACGACCTCTCTTACTAGCGGATGTAAGGTACGGAGCTCCCATCCGGCCCGGGCTGCATGATCCATCTCGTGAGGCTCCGAGCCCGAGCACCCCCGGTTTCCGGTGGCCGACGGCCGAGAACATAGAATATAGGTGTACTGTACGCTGTCACACGCAAGTCTCCCATGCGTATGTAGCGTGTGCTGACGATGCGTTGGTGATTCTGGGCATCCGTTCAGTGCGGAGGCGCAAAACAGCTTCTGCACCATCTAGGTACTCCGGAATGCCTGTGTAGGCACAGTGTAGCAGTAGGGTCCCAGAAGATGGGTAGGTATTTCGGACTCCGAATTTATCGGGTAAATAATCAGGTATTAAATCACTGTATCCTACACATGCCCGTGGGCATGAGTATATATATACGTAAATCTGCTATGGCTTCGGAACGATGTCATATCGGATGGGAGCCTGCATGCATCTCTGCCCGAATTTTGGCCCCCTCTGAGCTGGCGGAGGAGGCATATGCTGGATTGTTTTCTTTAGATTAGATACCACTGGCGCACTTGTCCGGAATCTGGATAGGCTGATATACGACCGCAGGCGTGCAGGGGATACTAGAATGCATACAAGACCGGGATTAATTGTTTCCTTTCATCCAACTCTACTCGTGAATTATCTAGCTGGCAATGAGAACGCAGCTCGAGGACCGATTCCCTTCTACCACTTAGGTCGCCAAAAAAAAAAAAAAACTCAGCCCAAAATGGGTAGGCGAATAGGGCGGACACCGGAGGGAGAGCACTAGCAACGGCAAGCTGGGAGTAGGCACGTCGTTTGTGATGCGGCGAATGCGTTGCAGTGAATAGCGAAGCGGCGATGCTCTTGCCAACATCACGTTCGCCACAGTTCTTGTCACAGCGCTCGCCATCAGTCTGACCTCATACCACACTAATGCTCCCACTCGCACTCGTACTCGCGACCTTAGTGTAAATGGCTGAAAGTCATCAAGAGATTGCTCCAGAGCATACTTCAGGACCGTAGCTGAGGTTTTGTGTGGGCTCCTAGGTGTGGGTTAGGGTCCAGTATGCACAGGCTCATCATCGGTCACTCGCCTGGAATGTGCGAGTGCTCTACAGTGACACTATGCTTCACGGTTGCTTGGCGGCATGGGTGTGGTGCAGAGGTGATGTCATTTCCCAGTGGAAGATGATGCAGTGTAACGGCGGGCAACCTCAACTGTTTCCCTGGCTGCTCATGAGTATGATAGAGGTAGCTTGCGTGCCGCGCACTTCGATTGAACCTACCTTCCTCCCAAGCCACGCACAACGAATGAGCTCATCGCACGCTGCCGTCGACACCGGAAGCGATCACCCTGTTCGATTCGAACCAAAATCTTGTGTGAAAAGACAAAGTCATTTAATTGGGAGAACTAGACTTTTATATCTACCGTAGTTCGGAACCTGTCTTCTGACGCCGTCAGAGACCGTAACCACACACGACACAGACGAGCACGAGCGCGATAACAAGCAGTGCAAGTAACCCTGTTAGCAAAAAAGAGCGCAAACCATGGACGAGCAACACATCAACGAATTCGCGACTGATGGCATGAACCATCGTTACGACGAGACGGGACTGCAGACCTCCAACAAACCGCACGCGCAGCCAGAGAACCAACAGCCGTCAGGCGACGACCTGAAGTCGCAGCAAACCGGCTCGTCGACGGGGGACCATAATCGCCGCGAAGTGACGGATCCGGTCACGCACCTCGAGATCTCGATTCACGATGCGACGGATACCGAGCTTGAGCGGATCCCGCCGCCGCCCGCGTCGCCGCAGGAACAGCCGGAGAGCACGGCCGAGAGGAAGGATGATTCGGATCTGAGGCATGATGAGATGAGTACGCTTATGAAGGAGGAGACGAAGGGACGGTGGACGGACTATGGCGAGAGGGAGAGGAGGGGTAGGCTACGGGCTGCATTTGTTGCAGGCGTGGCGACGGCAGGCGCTACGGTTGTGATGTTTCTGTGGGCTATGATGATGGCCGGGTCGGAGGGGGTGAGGTTTTTGTTTCTGGAGATGGTGGCGGGCAGCGTTGGATGTGCGGTGTTGGGTTTGGGGGCGGGTGCAATGGTCTGGACGTACACTGCGGTTGCGGACGACAGCGGTGACGTTGGGGAGGTGGCTGGGCAGAAGGTGTGAAAGCTATACTCTTCCTTTCGACGTGGCGCCCTGGCGTACTAACCGATTGATATCTACGCACAGAAGCCCTCCACAAGTCAACAGCACAAGCCTCCAGAATCCGCGGCCTGGGTCAACTCACTCTTATCCTCACTATGGCCCATCGTTAATCCTGCCCTGTTCAATTCTGTCGCCGATATGCTCGAAGATGCAATGCAAGCGTCACTCCCGAAGCTAGTCAAAGGTGTCAGGGTAGCTGAACTCGGCCAAGGAAACGAGAGCATGCGTATTCTCGGGATCCGATGGCTCGAAGCTGGCGACGCCGCTGAGGAGAAGCGCGGCATGGCCGGCGAAGAAGGAGACTTCGCCCACTTCGAGATCGCTGTAGCGTACCGCTCGCGACCACCGGCGCACCCCAGTCGAGGCTTGCGCGGCCGTAGTCGTAACGCCCACCTACTGATCGAATTCTCCACCATGGGAGGGATTATGTTCCCGGTCTGGGTCGAGGTGACAGGAATCCTTGCCGCGGCGAGGATGCGTATCCAGCTCACGCCGAATCCTCCGTTCTTAGGCCTGGCGACTCTCACCCTGCTCGGACAACCGAAGGTCAATGTCTCATGTGTGCCCATCACAAAGAACTTTTTGAACATCATGGATGTGCCCGTGCTGAATCGGTTTCTACAAAGCAGCATTGATTCAGCTATTGGCATGTATGTGGCACCCCGCAGCTTGACGCTGGATCTCAACGCCCTCCTGACCGGGAGGGAGAAAATGGATACGGAGGCTGTGGGGGTTGTTGTTGTCAGGGTTATCCGGGCAGCAGGCTTCAAGGATGGCGATGGTGGCAAGAAGTGGTTATCTGGACCCATGCGGAGAGGTGATCCGTACGTTACGGTTGGGTGGGGGAAGTGGGGAAAGGGGATGTGGAGCACCAGGTATGCCTGACCCTTTTTTTTTTTTTTACACCTGCTTGTTGGTCTGTGGAGAAGAGAAGCAGTTGGAACACTTCCTCGAAGGCGTCCAACCAATGGACGCCCTGGTAGCCCCGGGCACTTACGGCAATCACGCCCAGTCTTGAAATGCCTCAGAACATATGTACCCCGGAGCAGTCATATCCGCTCACTGTCAGCACTATGTATGGGGAAGAGCCAAAAATCGTACGACCATCAGGTCTCCGGTGCGGAGGTGCAAAATCCAAGATATCATCCTGGCAGATTGAGAGCCTCGTGTCTTCATCTCATGCCTTGCTACGGGATTGCACGAGTTTACTAGCCAATGGAAGGAGCTCAAAAATCACTGGTGGGAGAGCTGACTCTACAGCAAAGCCTGTTGGTTGATCATGGCATCTCCGATTGGGCGTCCGCTCAGAGTGACTGTAGCTTGATGCTGCCTGCACCTGCTCGCTCGTGCTCCCAACCTCCAGCGGTCAGGCACGGCTGAGAGGGCCGGAGCATTGATGCCTGCCCGCAGATACTCATCATGCGAACACTCCTGGTTGGAGCTTACGACGAGCGCGGGCTTGGGCTGGGGGCAGGGCAACACAAGAATTGTCGGCGAATCGTTTTCAGTTACTCATGCGTGTTGCTTGAGTGCCTTATGACCATCTTTTGCCTAGAAAGGAGAGCTGATCTACGTGCCAAAATAACAGGATCATCGAAAATGAAGGTGAGCCGGTTTGGGATGAGACGGACACGATGCTCGTTGGGCCGACAGAAGTTGGTGCAGACGAAAATCTGCGTCTGCAGCTTTGGGATTCTGGTGAGTTTTGCCGCACACCCCAATTTTTTATTTCTTTTACGTCTAGTGGGAAGACTGCGACTTGGCACTTTAAGATGGTCGTCTAGAGTACAGCGAAGTGGTCTCAATTGCGCACGCACCAATCCTGGTGATCGTTTTCAAATGCTCATCGCCGCCAGCCAGCGTGGTGGTGCTCATCACCAACCGTTGTTCACAGCTCATCTAATCGGAAGAATTTGAGCTAATCGATGGAAATTTACTAGATCGAACCACAGCGGACGACCTCTTGGGCGTCGTGGAAATCCCGCTCAAGGATATTATGAACGACGACTCTATGAAGAACCGTATCATGGAGCGTGAAGATGATCTCGTTGATTATGAAGGAAACCCCTGTCCCGGGAAAGTGTGGTGGAATGTCGGATACTACTCAAAGCCAGACTTTGGCCAGTACCTTGCTCATCGTGGGGACGTCGATGTTGAGGAGACAAAGGGAAAGGTCGAGAGGGAGGCCGAGCGGAAACTCAGGGAGGCTCAGGGTCTCGACGAAACTGGAGAAATCGAGCAACAGAAGAAGGAAGACTTAAAAGAGCGGAGCGATGAGATCATTGCCAACTCGGGCCCGAACCCTCAATACCCTAGCGGAATCCTGTATATCGGCATCCAACAGATCGTGGGACTCGAAGTGGAGAGGATAAGGGACTCGGGTGTGAGGGAAGAGGCAGAGGACGAGGGGGGCGAAGACTTACCTAGCGCTTATTGCACGGTTATCATTAACCACGAGAAGGTGTACAAGACGCGGACGAAGCTGAAGGACAACAAGCCTTTCGTATGTACCCCTCAATCCGGCGTTGCACCTCCGATTTGAACCTAACGCTACTCACAGTTCGATGCCAGCACGGAACGCTTCATCCGTGACATCCGCACAATGTCACTCGTCATCTCAGTTCGAGACCACCGTACCCACGAAGCCGACCCACTCCTTGGAGTGGTCGACCTGCCGCTCGGGCGCATCTTCTCATCCCGTTCGCAGCTGGTTAAATCCTTCCCACTTCTCGGAGGTATCGGATACGGTTGGGTCCGTCTCTGTTTGATCTTCCGCAGTGTCTACCTCCGACTACCGCCACCGTTGGCGGGCTGGAACACCGGCACACTGGAGATCATGCCACGCGCATCGGCCTCCGAGGGACTTCCGCAGGGCCTTGCCCAATGTCGTCTCGTCTTCCGTACCTTGTACGGCAAACACAAGATGTTCCCCGACTCGGACGCACCCAGGGAGTGGAGCTGGAAGCGTCGTGACCGCCCACTGTGCCTTGCCGTGTGTAAACGCTACGCCTCTTGTCTCCTGATTCAGTTCCGAAAGTACTCGCTCGGACCCGACACGACGGCAGCGTTCGCTGTGTTGTGGCTCAAAGACATTACCGATGACGACGAAACTGAGGTTGACGTGTTGGTGCGAAAGGGAGACCTAAAGCGGGCCGTCAAAAGCGCTGATACTGAGGGTGAGCATGTGGGCACGCTGAAACTCCGTGTCAAATTCTGGCCCGGCCTCAGTGGGTACCACCAACATATTGCGGCTGCGAACAAGAACATGGCGGATGTCATGCAGGCCCTCGAGGCGGCCGAGGACGCCAAAGCCATGGGCGACTACTACTCCGAGACATCGGATTCATCGGACTCATCGGACGACGGCGATGATGACTACGATGACACCAAGAGGAACAACGCCGACCAAGACGACGGAAAGCGAGGGCTGACAGACGAACTGAAGGAGTACAAACGTAACCGCAAGGACATGCACCGGCGACACCGCGGACTGATGCAGTTCCGGACGGCAAGGCAGGTGGCGTGGATGGGCCATAAAATGGAGGAGAAGACCCACGAGCTCGGCGATAGCCTCAAGTCGAAGTTGAAGCATCACGGGCGGGCGTCGGAAACTCAGAAGATCGAGACGGAGGTTTAGCTTAGGACCCGACCGGAGAATTGTTTTTTTTGTTATGATTTCATTTCTTTTCCTTCCTGTAATTTTTTCTTGAGGGGGCAGGGGATTCTCCCATGTGGTATCCTGGGCGTTTGAAATTCGTTATGTAACCTCTCAGTGTCCAACCGCAATCTACTCTGCTTACATGCATGCACACATTCAATCCGACGAGCTGGAGAGGGAGAGTATGTAGTGTAGAGTACAGTAGTGCCTACCGGCACGGGGTACTCTTTCCTATGCCTTAGCCAGGTGCTTACCTCCGCCCTCCGTTTGGACACGCCCGTCGATACTACTTTCAGCACACAACGCTATCACCGTATGTACAAGGTAGGTACATGGTTGCTTCGGGTGCATCCTCGGCATCCCATTTCCAACCATTCCGGCCGGAATTTCCATCTGCAGTGCATGATGCGCGACGATGATCATCGTCATCGCCTCCCCCCTCTTCGCTCTCCATCTTCGGATGGGATGGTGGGGGAAGGTATAGATTGGGGGATTATTTTTTTCTGGCTCGTAATGTGTATCTAGTATGCAGCAGCACTATTGCGGAGACGGCGGCGAACGGACGAACATACGGAGTGCGCTTGCAAACGGCCCGCCCACGGAGTTGGCCCTCCCACTTGTATTCATTCGTTCGTTCATTCATCTCTTTTGTTGGCTGAAATGGGATGTCTAAGGATGTGTCGCATGCATTAGATAGCGCAGTGGCCCAGTGACTGCGCCCGAAGTTTTAATAGCGCCGCTAAACTGCTTTTACTGTGGCATATGTGCGCGAATGTAGATAGATAGATAGATAGATATGAGGAGAATTGCAATTGCGCTTGCACTTCGACGCCCGTAGCCCGACGTGCCCTCCACTCCACCCTCCAGAGCAGTACAAATCGGCAATCCCCCCACGACCCCACGGCCCCACGACCCACGCCTAGCTTGCCCGTGGTGCAGCCTCTACATTGTATGTATGTACGCACATATTATGCAGAAGGGGTATAAAACCAAACGCGCGATGCGCGAACGAGCGAAGTAAAGCAAAGCAGCGCAAAGCAGCGCAAACGCAGAAGCAAAAGCAAAAGCAAACAAAGAACCGGCCGGTCGTTCGAGCTCGGGGACAAAGACTGCCCTTACGTACCAGCCCATCCCATCTCGGCAATTCCGATCCACTGGGAAAGAAAAAATACATATATACCTAAGTATGTACATACTGTAGATATCTGTCATATCCATCCCCGCTCGCAAAAGATTCCCAATTCGGCGAACGGAAAGGATCCCGTAGAACAAAGGGCTCATCGCGCCAGAGAGGGGCCCCCGTTCCCACTGGCCCCGATTCCCGAAGTCGATCATCATTACGAGCATGATCACGATCAAAGATTCAAACGGTGAATTCGGATATCGCTAGGCTTGCGGAGAACGGAGCGGAAGGGTCCACAGAAAGACAGAAGGAAAGGAAGAAAAAAGGAAGAAAAAAGCGAAAGGGCAATTGCAAGCGAAAAGATCTCACCGCAGACCAAATGTAGCAAGCCCACCCATTGTGTACAAGAAATACATGTATATTTCTTCTAGCGCCTTATGGATAGCGTTATGATGATAATAATACCAGGATCGAGACGGAAAAACGAAGTAGCAGGCAGAAAAGACGGAGGAATAGAGAATACATACATATGGGAACAGTACATACGACCAGATTGATACGGTTGCAAACGCGATGCGGAAAGAAAAAAAAAATGAAGAACACGAAAAAGAAAATAATAAAGTAAAACACAAAAACAGAAATAGAAGTAAAAAAAAATAAGAAAAATGAACAAAATGAACAAAACTTGAACCGCCCAAATAAAAAGACCCAGAAACTCGATCGAAACCCACCACCGCCGCCCCCACACGAAAACGGAAAGGAAAAGTCAAAAAATTCGAAGGAGAACGAAAATGACAAGAAACAAGGCGAAACTCCCCGATGTCGTACCGATACCGCCATATTTTAGAGTATGTAGTTGACGCGAGATGACGATGCTGATGATGAAAGATTGACTGCCGTGTAGTATTACAAGGTTGGCTATCGCAGGATTCGGAGCGAGGGACGCCCAGCGAGTGCGAGGGAGCTTGAGACCGGTTCCTTTTTTAATTGTTGATTTTTCCTTTCGGATTTTCTTCTATTCGTTTGCTGTTGCTGTTGTCTTTCGTGCTGTTCCATTCGTCGCCCTTCGTTCGTTCGCTCTCAATTGTTGCATTGAGTTGTCGCCCAGGTAGCCGGAAATCGCACCCCCCCCTGGCAGTTGCAGGCCGCCCCCCACCTAGCTGCCTGCCAGCTGGCAAATTAAGAGCCTTTTAGCCACCGTAGTTGCCGGCGAACGATGCTGCACCCCGAGCTGGCGAACCATGCGCCAACAAATGCGAGTGTGTGTGATGGCGCTGTCCTCCTCCGAGCCCCTGCCCGACGGTGGTGTCCCCGATCGAGCCGTACGAATAGCCACCATTCCCTCCGATTCTGCTTCCTCCTCCTCCCAAGCTGTCTCCGGCTTTCGTGTAGTTCGAAAAGTCGGAGGGGATGTATGACGGAACGGTTGGCTGTGGGGAAGTCGGCGACTGCTGCTTGCCATTCGATCCTATGAGGGCGTTGAGCATCACCTCGGCGGCATCTTCGTTGGCGTTGTAAAGTCCGTTGTACCAATATCGTGCACTGGCCAAGTAGTGGTCTCCGATGACTACTGTGCTTGACCAGGCTGTTCTTGCACCTGCATACACATCGTTGTGGTTAGCCAGATTCTTCATGCATGGATGTGTGGGTGTGGTTTGGTGGTGGTGGGGTTTCAGATTTCGTGCGCAGTGGCGGAAAAGAAAGGGCAACGTCGACGATGTCGATAACAGCGAAGCAATGCAGGAAAAATCCCGAGGGAGAAAAATACAAGGGAAGCTATAATAGTTTTTTTTTGATGGGGGAAAGGGCGGTCGCCATACCTCGACGATCAGACATGAACTTGAAGATTGGCATGGGGAGGTTTTTGGCCTTGCAGTGTCCTGCGCGGAAGGGGGAGAGAAGATTAGCCCACTAATGCTCCGGAGAAGAAAGAGGGGAAGGAGAGCGATAGCGCTCCGAGCTTATGCGTACTTTTGAGTCTCCCTTGCCAACTGTTTTCGTCGAAATCCTGGGTCGGTGAACTCGGCGCCTGGGGACTGGAAGGCATGACCGTCGGAGCTGTGGAAGGCATGACTGCCGGAGCTGTGGAAACGAGATCGTAGAAGTGAGGGTGGCTGCTGTTGTAGCTGTTCCTGTGATGGTCAACGATCGAAGCCGTAGCAGTGCCGTAACCGCGGAAGCAGTAATTCGGGGGAGGGAGCGAAGGCGGCTGCGATATAGCGAGAGGAATGATATAGGAATAGGGATTGAGATTCAGTGCTTCCTGCTGATGGAAAACGACTCGGCTGGTGCTACTACTTGGAACGAAGGAATGGTTGGGATGGTGCAGCGGGAGCCCCGGTAGAAGTAATGGCGGCGCGGGAATAGCTCGAGATGGTGATCCGGACTGCCCGGCTGTTGTCGCAGTTCTTGGAAGGGGAACGGCGGGAACCCATGATCGACGTGGCTTTAAATGGGATCCTGGACGAGGCAGTGGCTGTAGTGGATCTAGATACGGATGTCGTGGTAGTGGTAGTAGTGGATGTGGAAAAAAATGTGGATGTGGATGTGTTGGTGGAGGAGGATGAGGAGGTGGTGGTGGTGGTGGTGGTGGGAGAAGGCGGCTTGACGCCCCAGAACCAACAGCAGAAGTAGTCCCACGCCTTCCACCGTTTCCGCTTCGTGGCCCACCGCGGCCCCTTCGAGCCGCCATGCCTTTGTCCTGGCAGCCAGTGTGATCCCGCGCGACTGAGTATGCGCGATGACTTAGGCGGCAGGACCTGTCCGCTACTGCGCGGGGCTCGGGCGGATGCCGGCGCTCTCGATACGGTACCTTCGATGGCCCTGGTGGCCGTTCTGACGATAGGGATACTGCTGATGCTGCTTTTGCTTGTTCTGCTGCTGCCGGGAGGTGATCATTGAGCTGGCACGCAGCTCTTCCTGCACATGCAGTCGATTGTTCTACAGAAACTTCCATCAAAGGGCCGGGGAAAGCTAGCTCGCTCTCGCAGCTGCAGCGTGCGTGCGGTGTGTCGGGATGGAGGAAAAAAATGGAGCGCCAGCCAGCCAACCAGTCAGCCAGCATAACCAGCCCCGAGGAGCAAGGTACTTAGGTGGCGGGTTCGAGGCAGGTCCTTTCGAGATGGCTTGGGGGACCGACGCCGCTCAACAGATCAGTGCGGAGTACGTGTTCGTCGCTCCCTGACTGTACGGGCCCGCGAACGAACGAGCGAACGGCCGGCCGGAGCAGAGTAATGCCTACTCGGGCGCTGGATTGCCGATGAGATGCGTGGGGAGAGATGGGTGGATGCGTCGTCTTGCTGTTGCCTGTTCTGGCCCCTTACTCGCAAATTAGAGGATGAAAAGGGAATGAGAAGATCAGGAAAGAAAAAAAAGAATGGAGAAAAATTCCTCACCTAGTTCTCGGGGCCTCTTCCCGCTGCATTCCTGGAATTCGTATGTTCGTTTGGAAGCTCGAGATCATACCCGATAGCTCGCCAGCACATATCCGTCGGTTCTCTGGACCCTGCGAGGAGGTTGAGATGGAGCTATTGCCCGCCCACCCTCCGCAAGATATATACTACATATATAGAGTACCTGCCCCCTCCCAAAACCCCAGGGTCTCAGCTACGCGGCGTGTTGGGTGCGGCGGTGTCCACATCGCCACAGCTCCCCCTCCCTCCCCGGGGACCGATAGCGCCCTCTTTGAATGTTCATCGTGGGGCTAGGGCTGCGGGTGGGGCCGCCCTACGGGGGAGTCGAAAATGGGGCCGGCGGAGAGTCCCTGAACTCGAAGGCTGAAGGGGCGAGCACTACATCTCGCTGCCTTGGCGCATGTAGACGATCCTATTGGATTCGCTGCCTCCGGTGGAAGGCCGAAAGTGTGTTATTGGTTTCTCCGTCTTATTCGTTGGATTACATCGAGTAGTTACTTCTCGCAGTCCAAACACGTACAAACAGGTTCCTCTTCTCTCCTCTCCACCCTCCGCACCAATCCTCCTCCCATATCTCCACTTGGATGACTGACCTCCTTTTTTACCCCCGCGAGATAGAGAGGTGGAGGGCAGGGCCATGCCCGGAAAGCTGAGGGGAGGGGATGAATCATTCTCCAGGTTGCATGTTGTGGCTGGTGAAGTCCGATCCATCCGAACCGACCGATCGATAGGCCCAAGCTTCCCTCGGCGGAGACTATACCTAGTAAACCCTTGGGCGGCTATAAATTCCAACCGGGCCATCGCTTGATCCCCTTGGGACCATTTCCCCTCCGGTACGGGTATGTCTATTGTCAGTGCCCCCACCATCTTCATCCACGTGCCCCCCCGGGAGGAAAGAGTACTCTAGGGCTCGGAAGGGCTGCCCTGCCCAACCGAGCCCGCTGCCTCCGAGCTGCTCCGCCCAACATCAGGATGCTCGTCGTCCCAACGCAAGGTCAGCCCGCCCAGCCAGTGGAGAGTGAGCGAGCGAGAGTGGACGCATACGAAGGATGGGCGGACGGATGGATGGACGGACGGACAGATGAACGGGTGGACGGGATGGGCCATCGGATCCCGAATTGGATGACTGCCCGCCGGTATGTACTCGATGGAGCCTGGCCAGACAAACAGTGTGGACTGTCCAAACCGAACCGGACTCAGCACCTCCACGGCCCGGCGCAGGAACGAGGGTTACCAAAAGCTGGGCGACGACGGCCCCGGCAATGAAGATGACGATGATGATGACGACGACCACGACGACCATGACGACGTAGGAGCTTCAGATGCGGACTTCGTCTTCGCGTCTGCCCTGTCATGAAGTGCGCACGCATTGTGCGTATGGATGTGCGTGCGTATTCGTGCCCGCGGACACGGGTCTTTGGAATCATAGGCGGCAGAGCCGAAGTAGAATGGTGGTGTGACCCTCTCACCGTGTTCCGTGTTCCGTGGGAAGACTGCGTCCGTTTATTCGTGCTGACTATGGTGCTGAAGGTATTATACCTATTACTTAAGATCTGAGGAAGAAGGGGTGGAGAGGATATGTTATTGCATGCTTGTGCTACTACTCCCATATGGGGTGCTGAGTGCTATTTTGAACTACTCCGGCCTATTGTGGTACTCCCCGCACCCTATCATCCGGGATTGATGCCCATCGGAAGCCCTCCGAGTTGCGGCTTCCCGCTCTCACGCCAGAACGAGCAAATCATCGCCGAGTTCGCCCACAAAATCCCCCAACTCCCAGCTGGTTGGCCTGATCTCTCTCTTCCCTGGCAACCACACACCTCGGATGGGACACAGCGGATAGCTGCTGCAGCTTCTTCCCCCCCCCTCTTTTTCCCCCTTTGCAATGAGATGGAACGCCTAACACAGACAGGTGGATACATCAAATACGCGGAGAGGAAACGCCCTCGAAAAAATGCGATGAGTGCCCTACGCGGATCAGATTCCCCACCCCTTCCGCCCGCCGTCGTGATTTGTCCGCCTCGTCTCCGGCTACTCACGAGCTGCACGTCCGTTGTAGTCATCCGCATGTAAGTACCTGCAAACGCCGATCATCTCCTCTGGCTAACGACATGAAGGTGAGAACTCAGGGGAGGAGGAGGGTGCATAGCATCCGCACATCGAGCGCAAACCAGCTGATATTGAGATTGTCGTGGTTCCTGCGAACACACGCACACGATACCTCACTCCGCTCCACTCTCGAACAGGACGCAGGAGACCGTCAATTCCACAGCCTCGTCCAGTCCGTCATCACCAAATGTGTCCGAGGGGGAACACGTACTTGCACCAGCACCGGGCCTTTTCGTTAGGGCAAAGCTGTAACGTAAGACCGAGAGCCGGGGTTTAATCTGCCCAGTTGCCGGTGCACAGAGTACACGGGAGGCCCACGGACAGGCGCACGAGTGACCATTCCCTCCAGCAGGAACAGGCCGCACACGGGGGGACTCGGTACTGCCACGCTGATCGTGCTCCTGCTGGCATGACACCCCCCAGAGCAAGGTGCACCACTCCAAGCACCCGTCCCGATTTTAGCAGGTGCTCGAATGCGGATAATCGTCATCGTGAGCGGGTGCGCTCACCGCACCGGCGTTGCCATCGAATCCGACCACACACGTATGGTTATTCTCTTCTTCGGGAGAAAGCGAGACGGTCAAGATCGAATACCGACGCGCTGGTTCTGCGCTCTGCAGCGTTAGTTTAATGCCCGATTTCGACTAGTCCAACCCATGCATCCAGGGACACACAACCGCAAATTCTACACCTTCGATTTTTATTTTTTTCAAATTTCTTTGCTTGACACGTGGCGCAATTCGAACAGCAACGAACTGCCAGCGACAACGAAGCATTTGATGCAGCGAGTGAACGAGGAAGGCGGAGAGGCGAGAGAGGGAAAAAAAAAATCAAGCTCGTACCTAATGCCCTTCAAATCCGTCGTGTCGTGTGCTCCGTACGTACGTATCTACGAAGACCCTCCTCCTCGTTACAACACAACAGGGAGCTGGGAGTGTTAGTGTAGGTTATCACTCGCCGTATCGCCTTCCGATTTCTTTGCTTTTTTTCCTTCTTGTGTGTGCGATGTGGCAAGGCCTTTCTCGACCCTGAGTTTGTGGCACCCATTAGGTCAGGGTTTCCTGATTGGTTCGCTCACTGTTGGAAGTTTTAGCTGACGCAAACAACCTCTCGCTCTTTGATTTTATTTCTTTCTGTCGTCCGTCTCAGAAGGGCCTACGCCAAGAAGTGCCTCCGAGCTCACATCAGTGCGTCCGGTCGGTCCCCGAGGTCGGGACTACTAATTGAGGGCCGGCCAGGCGGATTCGCCGTTGGATCCTGCGCGTAGCCGTCGACCACGGCCAACTCGCCTCCGACGAGGACGACGGGATGAAGGGAAACGAGCCAGCCAGCCAGCGCATTGGGTCGGGCTGTTGGTTCACCTGCGACGGGATTGCCGAGTCACTATCGCGTGGTTGCGGAAACAAATGCAGATACTACTCGATGGGCCAAGATGTCACGGGGCGACGGACAGGGCGGGGCAGGAACCATCGAGATCGCCCACGCCGCCCGATACACATACCTCCAGCACCCTCTCGCGAATCTTGGGCGAGCTGGCCCCGACTGCCCCGTCGCGGAGTAGAGAGGAGTGGGGTGGAGTGGAGAACGATCCCAGCTGAATGCGTGCGCGGCTAGATAGAACACATACAATTAGTTACACAGGCAAGCAATCAACCAAGGAGGTATGGGCACCGCAAATCGCGAGAATGTACGTGGGCGAGAGAAACTCCCTGTCAGCTTGATAAGTCCCTGCAGGTCATCGATTAAGTTGGATGCCCTTCGTGGGCGGGTTCTTCCAGACCGTCTCCGTTCTCCGTCCATCTTCTGGAAGTAGCCCTGGCTATCCACCGCTTACTCTAGATGTGTCGATGTATGCACAATGTGTGACGCGTGATGTGTGATGTGTGATGTGTGCATACCCGACCCGTTGCCCAAATTGACGATTGACAGCTTTGACGGGAGGTATCACATAGCTAGCCGGAGGGAGATATCTATGATATCTTCGTGGGAAAAAAAAAGAGGAGGCGGTGTGATGTGGCAACCGACGAGCCGTTGCCGGAAATGAAAGAAATGCTACTACACATATCTACGCAAGAACATACATTTCACAAGCTGGGGCACGTACTATGCGGGGTGCGCCTTCGATCGCACGTATCGACTTCCCACGAACCGCAGCTGGATGCAAATATGTAGAGTACATATGTGGTCCCGTGCGTTCATGTCAGCCGATTCTCTGGTTAGGGCGTTGCTTAGTTATCTTATCAATCTGGCCTGTGAGGAAAACATCGAGTGGTCACATGATCCGTGGTTCCGCATGGTATATCAATTGCTTCACGTGTATCACACGTGCAGAGTGCCATTGCAATTGCGCGCATGCAGTGGGCTACCATCGAGTTGCATAACACTCTACGCACCGTTAGCTGTACGCTGCTAAATACTTATGTGTCCTATTCCTTGGAGGCACTATTTTCTCAGATCATTCCTCCCATCAACGGAAAGGGGGTATTGAAGGGGGCGAGCCGGTGGACGTATCTCTAGCACTCGCTTCAGCCGCGGAGTAGAGAGCCTCTCCTTGTGTACGTACACTAAACTAATTAAGTTATGAGTGGTGACGCCATGTACGCACGATTTCAAAGCAACCGCGTACTTTGGTCGGAACTCCGGCGACAGGGCTGACTGCGTGAAATGGGGGAATATCACCGAAATTACGACAGGTAAATGGCTCCCTCGGTACCAGGCGTGGCCAACCGGTGTAAACGCAGTGAATAGATGAGACTCGGTAGCAACATGATGATGCAATCCACAGAAAGCACTCGAATACCCATCACAAAATGGTCAGCCACGCTTTTTGTCGCTATGATTGTTTCTCACCATCCGGTTCCAAATGAAATCGCTCCCGCTCACCCACGCGGGGAGTACTGGTGCGGCGACTGTGAAGCCACTTTTGAGAAACTCCTCATCTGAAAGCGGCGACTTCGGGTCTTGTCCCTCCAGCTTCGCATTGACCAGTTTCTCGACGACCTGCCGGAATGCGCCTTCGCACTTCGGCGAGATGCTCATGGCCTTCCCGCAGAACGGATCGATCAGTGTGGCGGACGCTTCGGGGCGGCTGCCCTTGCACTCGACGATCGCTGCGTACCACACTGCCTGCAGGATTGCGTCGGCATCGAACAGCCCGGCCTTCAGCTCGTACACTGCCGATCCCTTGAGGATATCTGGAGACCCTAAAAGATGGAATTCGGTTTCCCCTCCGCCGCCACTCGGCGCGAACCGGAACGTGGCTTTGACCGTCCTCTCATAGACTAGGCGCTGCGATCCTGGGCGGACAATCCGCCCGATGTTCTCGCATATGCCAGCGACGTGATGTTTCGTGATCCAATCGTACGCGCTCAGTGGCAGGTTGATGCATTGATTAATGTACCCCGACTTTTCGGCCTTGGAAAAGTTTGCGAGATAGAGAAAATCTGATGGGGCCGCGGTTTTGGTTCTTATTTTCTGAACCGCTTCGGAAATCTTGTCCACGTGGCTCTGCGGCAAGAGGCTGACCTGTTTGCGGTTCAGGATCGTTTCGAATGACTGGCACGTCTTCTCCCTTTGATATTCGTATATCGCCGTTATCGCCGTACTCGTTATACCAGAGACATCCTCTAGTAGCTCCTTACTCGACTGGATTACCGGCGGGGGATACAGTTGAGTACTGGGATTGGAGTACCATATTGGCTCTAAACACAATAGAGATATGCACTCCTTCTTCACGCCATCTACAACCGTGCTGAGCAACAGTTCTGGGGAAAATATCTTGGGTTTCGCTGCTTTTTCGTGGGCTTGCACTGATGGATCTTCTCCCACTGATGGATCACCTCCTTCAACCACGCACGAGTCTCGCAGAGTGGCAGCTTCTATGAACGGTGGGTAACCTTTACCCGGAGACCGGACCATCAAAAGATGTTCTTTGGACCTCGTCAGTGCCACATAGTGCGCGGGACAAGCCCTTCGACCAGGGACCGGACTGTTCCTGTACGGTCTATCATCGCTTCCGTCGAACCCGAGGACTATCACGACTCGCGCCTCGTTTCCCTTCTCCTGATGGTATGAGGAGATGCGAATCTTTCCCTTCCGTGGGTCGCGCTGATTCTTGGGTGCCGGGCCCCTCGGGTTGTCGACGTTGAAGTCTGGAGCATGGACCGCGTAGCCGGCAAGGGACAGTTTGTTGGCGAGATTCTTCGCTTGAATGGAGTACTTGAACGAAGGAACGACGATCGCGATCTCATCCGACGGGATCCCATCCGCATGGAATCGATCTATCCTCTCGCACATATCCTCTAAGGCGCTCGGGTCTGTCAGATCACACGATATCAATCGTGGCAATGGACTTATTGGGTCGCTCGACGCGGCCAATAATTCTGTCCCAGGTTCCGGGTTGAGAACCTGTTTGTTGAGGAACTTGACGATAGGTCCCGATAAGCGAAAGGACATATTCAACGCAACCTTCTCCCAATGATCCGGCCCGGCGCCTCCAGCAAGCCTTCCAAACACCTCCTCCCTGTCGGCCAGGGTGAGGAAGTGGGCGTGCGCGCCGCGGTAGCCGTAGATGCCCTGCCTCGGATCACCAACGAGGACGAACCGTACCTTCTTCCGCTGCGCCCCCATTCCACACGCATCGACGCAGACCTTCTCCACGAACCGGTAGATAACGTCCGTCATATCCTGCAGCTCGTCGAGAACTAGCACATCGAAGCGTCCGAGCACCTCCGTCAGCCTGCGCGGCGGCAAGCCTTCGCTTACGGTGCGCTTCAGCCCCTCGTCCGTGGAGCACTCGCGCGTGTAGCACCTGTACCCGAGCTTGTGGAAGTTGATGACGCGGACATTGCGCAGGCCCAGGGCGTCGACCTTCATTTGCGTCGAGACCATCAGCGGCGCATTGTACATCAGCACTAGAAACCTCCTCTCGGGACTGGCAGCGGCGAGCTGGAGGATCAGCGTCGTCTTGCCGGAACCGGCGCAAGCGTTGACGATCAGGTTCTTGTCCGTGTCGAGGAAAAGTCGGATCGCGGCTTGCTGCTCGGGTGACGGCGAAGGAAGCAGGACCGCGGACCTGGGAAGCGTCGTCGACATGGGTTTATCCGGGGCGCAGGGACCGCACGCGGACGGCGAGTTGTCCGATGTCGACTTAGGCTGGCCAGGCAACGCCAGTCGTACTGCAGGTTTGAGAGAGTATGCGCGATGCTGGAAACTCCGTTAACGGGTACGCATTGGAGTAGATATCATTACTGATAGTATTGCAAACTTACCAGAACGCTGCGTCGGGGTTCCCCGCACAGCCGTGAGATTGGAGGGAATACCCTGAAACCTGGACGCTTCTGGCCAGGAGCCCGACGGATGGCAACTCTGGCGAGGAAATTCAGCATCTGAGAAGCTGGATTGCGTTGCCAGGAAGTCAGTTGCAGGTGAAATCCAGGTCCATACCTTTGTGTACATCGGGACTGCAGTGTTGTACGGTTCGTTGTGCAGCTTGATTTCTTTGTTCGTGTTGGCCGGCAAGGTTCGGTATGCTTGCTTCGGGAAGTCGCAGACCCCACAAATTCCCATAGTGTGTGTATAAGATGCAGCACCACGGGTTTCTCCGCCAGCAGCGGCCCCGAATGATACTTATGTTCTCCACACTGAAGAATCAATGCCACGCTATGCAGCTATATACTTACACATATTTGCTCTTGTTGCCTTGACGTCCTCGAATGCCGCTGCCCAGGGAGGAGGACGTTGCATCGATCTAGTGTTGTTGCTTCTTTTAAAGGTCCTTTGTTTCTTTTCTTTGTTTTTTTAAAAAACGTGAGGATGGAGTTTCTTTCGGAGGAAAAGGAAGCATCGCATAAGTATTTACCTTCTTAAACCAGTAAATCTACCCCAAACTAGTTATCTAGTGTGAGGATTCCAGCAGCCAGCGAGGAATCAGTAGCGGCAAGGTCGAATCCACCGACGAAACCGTAGAGAGTGTAGAGTGGAATTTCCGGCGCAAATCAGTCGATGGGCGAGAGAGAAAGACAGCGGGAGTCAGAAAAGCGAAACGCGTTGACGTTTTTTTTTTGTTTACGCAGATCTTGGCTTTCGGTCTCGAGCAGCGGGAAGTTTGTGCAACTCGGTTGAATTGTTGAGGTGAGAGTCCTCCAGGATTGGAGGGCATTTCACCGTGTGGATGGATGGATGGCTGGCTAAACACGATCAGCAAGGAAGTCCTGCTGAACTCAGCAGAAAATACTCTCCAGCCAAAAAAGAAAAGAAAAGAAAAACGTCGTGAGAAAGCCACGCGATGGGGGGATTCCACCTTGGAGATCTGAACTAGAGTATGTAGTTTCCCCGTTGGCTCGCCGCTCGGTCCTTGGATACAGCTCGTCGGCAATCGGAAAATCCCCTACCCTGCCTCCATCTGCCGGGATCGGTTGCTGTGCATGCAGGGATGTCAATTTCTGCCCTATTCGGCAACCACTCCAGCCACAGCCACACATATTAAAAAATAAATAAAAACTACCTTGATGGCGTTCGTTGTGGAAAAGGGGCAAGTGAATGCGGCACGCGGTAAACAATCACCAGATACTTGAACTTTCATCCCCATACATACAACCACGATTACATCTATTTCGCATCAACTTTGGCATGACTCCTACCTTGATCCCTATTCCCGGGAACGCCGAATTTTGGTGCAACAAATTATTTTATCTCCACACTCCTATCGTTCTGACGGCGGAAGAATTTGACACGTACTGTACTCATAAGTACAGTGCATACAAAACTCAGCGGTTGTACATACATCACAGCGGAATAGTACAGAGATACGAGCCGATTAAGAAAAAGTAAAAGGGGGCTAAACCTCCTCCACCGAAGGATGGGGTGAAGAAACGATACGGAACAACAGCACGACAGCCTGGACTTTGTCAGGTCCGAATCAAAGTTACGCGTACGGTCAACAAACCAATCACTGTGACGACCGAACGTTTGGATGCAGAACAACACCAGCAAGATCTGGCTAGAAGCATGGGGGTTGCACCATCTGCTCTCGCAATTCAACTGGCGATGGCAGAAGCATCGAAGGGATATCTATCAACCGGCACAAGTTATGAATACGTTGAAAGGAGTCGGCACACCCCAGGGCTCCGAACGCCTGATTGCGATCGTTGGAGCGCACATGACACGGTGAGAGCATGAAAAAGAGGGTGTTTTTTTTATTAATATATTAATTGATTCGTTTAGAAAACACGTACAAAACGCAGCATGAGGCCTTCCGTGATCGGACGAACGTATACATTTGAAGACTGCCACCTTTCGCCAGGATGTTGATGAAGCGATCCGTCTCCTTGAGGGAGAAAGAGGGTGGCTACATGGGGAGTATAACACTGGGAGATTGTGGAGAATTGGATGGGTTTTGTAAACGAGGTAGTGGAGCCACTGGCTGATTTGTTGCCCGAACATATTGTAAAGAGGAGAATGGTAGACCGTGGGAATTATGATCAAAACTTTTTTTCAAATTCATAAAACTTTTGCGCTTGCGGACCAACGGGCCGAGAGAGGGGGAGGGAGTGACGAAATACTGGTTCTATCCGGAGTTCTTTACTTGGTGATAGTTTACTGCGTGCGTTCACTCGCCCTTTCCACAACAAACACCAACGTCAAGTAATTTTATTTATTTTTTAATATGTGTGGCTATGGCTGGAGTAGTTGCCGAATATCTAAGGCACCCCTGCATGCACGCAGCAACTGATCCCGCGGTTTTACCAGTTGAAGTCGGGGTCAATAACTTAAATGGACGAAGAACCGCAGCAGCGCAAAGTGCGATTGGTGCCAGTATTGCGTCCAAAGCCGTGAGCACCGTTTCAAGAGATGCCCGAAGTGGAGGCTGCAGCAGAAGATTCTGTTGGCGAAGGTACGTAGGGAGATAGGCCAGGGCAAGGACCGCTTCAAGATCCGGGGCCTCTTCGCTGCTGTCAGGCGATCCTACACTTCCTCCACTCGACGCAGGTGGGAAGGGGAGGGTGACAGAGGAAGAGGCGCAGAGTGAGGCGTCGAGCCAAGCCAGGGAGACGGATGGTGAGGGAGCGGTGGCCCCGCGGACAGGGAGAGGTGTATTTTCTTTCATTTTTCCTTTGTCATGGGATCTAGGCCAGGCGGGCCCGGCACACGAGCCGTCAGTAGATCGAGGTCGGGGCGGACGGTGGATGCGACCCGGATTGTAAATAGTATGTATCACCATGATCCGAAAAGGTCGCATGCGATCAATGATGCCATCATCACTACCATGTATGTACCACTTTAGTGTATCGGCAGGCGTTGTGTACCTTTTCTTATGGCGCAACACATCGACATCCTCGGGGAATCACAGAATCGAGAGTTCATTCCCTTCTCCCATCCTGCTTGACTGATGCATACCCCCATACCTATGTATGTACGCAGGTACCCGTGTGTACTCAATTACTCGTGATGTTTCGTGTAGATAAGCACTCGATAACGTAATAGTACAGGAAGTGAACAGACCTAGAAGTGAATCAGAGCACGCCAATTATAATTCACTGGCCTAACCTCTTACAAATGGGCCCCCTGTTGCTACGCCGACATCACACTCGGTAGATACTTCGACATTGGCCAACCACCACAAGAGGGGTTGCAAGAGTTGTTTCCCAAACTTTGTAATATTTCTGATGCCTGTTGCAGCAAAATTCCCGCCCGGGGGGTGTTAGACTAATCCCACCACGACCAGCACCACAGCCGTCACCGAATACAACAGGGGACTACATATCACCGCAATTAAGACGGCCCGCGTCTTTGGCCAGGAAGTCCCACCGATGATTACCATGAAAAGCGAGAACCTATACGGGTGGTACCCCGGGAAGTTACCAGATCACTGAACAACAGCGGTTTTGCCGCATGGATGAAGCGACGGCCAGGGGTCTCAACAGTCCGGCCGGGGCCAGTCCCGGCCCCGGCCTGGACTGTTCTGCGCGAAGCAGTCCACGCTAGCCCACGGCCGCGGACCCTCGGGCTTTTTTGGAGCCAGTCTGGACTGGGTCGGCCGGCGGGCCGGGCAAACGAGGGAGATCTCATGATCCACTAGCGTCTTCCCAAATCTATCTAGGCCGAGTTTCCAGGTACTACAGTACATCCTAGGCCATATTAGTGGGAGCTTTCGGCACAACAGACAGAAAATCATACATGCCCGGAAGAGCGGCGTAGAGATAAGGCGAACAAGATTTTCTAAAACTTCTGTTAATCGGAGGAGAGATGGTGGAGCTGTAAGCGAAATCCGGTGGGCATTTTCTTCGGTGGTGAGTGGTTCAGGGTTGTGGACAAGCGGTGAGCTGGTCGCAGATCCGCATTCTGGTTGACGAAGTGCGCATTCTTCTACCCTCTGTGTATACCTCTTCCCCAGTAATCGGATGCCACACAAAGCTCCTCCCCTATTGCGGCTTGAAGCAGAAGCTGCCAAATCCTCAAACGAAGGTTCCATCATGGATGCAATATCAGTCAGTTAGCTGCTTTCGCCCAAAGCATCCACCTCTAGCTCAGGCAGAATCATCTGAGAAAAGTGTAATGTAGTCAGGGAGCTGGGGAGCTCGGGTGATTCGTAGGGATCATAGCTGGTACCGCTGTCTGGCGCCGTGGATACATATTGACTGCTGGTTGTGGATGGCAAACCCGCTTCTTCTCTACTGTGTGGGCGGTTGCCTTGCAGCCGATGGTTGAGTTGCTGTGCGGGCGATTGAACTGCGGTTCTCCGCAGAATCGCTTGGTGAAATTTCGTTCATAAGTACTAGTTCTAGCACTGGCCCGCGGGAGCCCGCCGGCCGGCCTGGGTGAACGCAGTCCGGCCACTGTGCCCGCCCGCCCAGGTTGGGTCGTCAGAAAGCCCGGCCCGGACTGGACCGTCCCAAAAGCCCGCGGGCAGCCCGCGAGCCGGCCGCACTATTGAGACCCTGGCGACGGCTAGATATCTGGCTTTACAGACGCCCGGCATTGAACCCCACACCCGAACCACTGGAGAAGATGACAAGTGTCGACTCCTAATCTTTGATGGATACAAGTAACATCTCACTACGGGTTTATATTATCGAGTATGCATACGATCATAAGATCAAGTGAATTTTGCCTGCCTGCCCATTCTGTACATCTTTTTCAGCCACTCGGGATGAGTCCGAGGAGAGGAAAAGATTTGGAGTGAGTCGGGGGTTTAGATGCTTTTCTTGTGCCTTTAGCCAGGCCAGGGCGGAGGGCAGCGGAGAGCCACATCGTGCCGTAAGGACAGTGGACGGAAATGGACGGTGTGTATCGCAATGATGATAAGTCGCATGCGAATAATGACAAAACAAAAAAAAAGGGAACGATGGAGTAGTGTTGGAAATGCTTCTCGCGCATTGTTTAGATCTGGCGCTTGTGCCTTAGAGTTTGTTGAGGAACACGATTGCGTAATGCGCAAGCGGGGAAGTGTGAGCGGAGGATCTTTGTTCTGCGGGTTCTTTCTCTTCTTCTGTTCGATAACCATCAAATACTACAACGAAGTTGTGAGCCACTCGAACTACCAGAATCCATACGCCTTGTGTTCCTCATCTCATACAGCATTCAGACTGATCGAACTCCTATCGTTCATTTCTATCCTCATCGCTGATCGGTATAATTTCAAAAAGCAGCATCAAAGCCATAGGCAAGGGGCGGAAAAAGCGCCCTGGTGGTTATCGACGGTCTAAGGTAGCTAGGCTGCATGTGTTCAATGAAGATACAGAAAAAGTTTTCCAGGACAAATCACACTTTCAGTGGCAACGCAACTCACTTCTAGAACACATTACAAGATTCATCCACGCTGACAAGTCTTAGTGACTACCCAAGGCCCCACTCACTCTCCGAGACCCCATGTCTCGCCGGCCGTCCCCCAGTCGCTTCTGTCGCCTCCAGTCGCAATCCACATTGCAGGTTGAACGAACATGGCTCACACCCCTGCATGGAGTAAAACGTTGAGCTGTTATCTGACACATGCAAGGACGCCAGCACGAATTACAACCTCTAAGTACAACTCGTCGGATATGGAATGGACATGCTGCGAGTCCGCACACCATCAGCACTCGTCCGATGTAGAATGGCTCAGCCATTTCAGTCCGTTGCGGCAGAAGGCGCACGGTCGCTCGAGCACCTCAAGCCTACATTTTTAACGGTCGATTCTTGAGTGAAAGTACAAGTAGAAGAACTAGTAGGGACCCCAAGAGTGGGGTGGGGGGGGGGGGAAGATTTAAATTTCAAGATCTGAGACATCTTCGCTGACGAAAGTGCAGACAGATGATCCCAGGTTTCGGGGATCAACTCAGCGGCGAAAAGTGCGGATGTAGACTATGGCGAACGAGACCTCGGAGCAGGAAGTGAGAGTAGGAGCACCAACATTCTACGAGTGACCGTATTGGAACGAGGGTAGTGAGGACGAGGCGCTTAAGGCTTTTGGGGTCGCCAGAGCGCAGATGACAGAGGATAATTTCGCCTCACCTTTGCGTTGTTCAGCTTTTGGCCTGAGAGTTATCGATAAGGGCGGCTTTTTTTTTAAATTTATTCATTAACCGCATGCGGCCTTTCTAGATCATGGCGATATACACAGCCTGGTTCCCATCCACTGTCCTTGCGGCTCATTGTGGCTCCCATGGCTTTTTTTTTTGTTTATTCATTGATCGCATGCGACCCATCTAGATCACGGCGATACACAACCGACAAGGATGGCGACGTGTGGACCAACCAGTTCTGACATAATAATCAGCGAGTGAGACAGTATGACAAGCTGAGGAGGGAGATATTTACTGGTCTGACGGTGCCAGCACGACTGTGCCAACTGAGCACATCGTGGCACCCGAACAACACTCAACTAGCTTCACGGCTTTAAAAGAACTACGGCTGAAAGGGTGGGCGACTCCGTAAGCCAGTCGAATGAACGAAACGTGAGTCCGTGTCTCGCGAGCGTGTCACCAATGAGGCAACCGACAACACCACGTGACCCCGCAGCAAAGCACATCGGTTTTTTTTTTCGGCGACAGCGGTCATCTTCTGTCCCCTTTCCCAACTTCTACTACCGTCACCGGTGTGTCCGGGAGCCCCAAAACGACAGGCTGTCTGGCTCCGCCCCACCACCCGCACAACGTGCGGCCTCGTTGTCACCACTGCTGCAGCGGCAACATTGTAACAGAACAAATATACACATCGTCCTCCCAAATGTGCTCTCCCCCCTCCCCGACCCGCGCCCCAGAGCAGCTCCCCACGGAAAGGGATGGCTGGATGGCTGGCTGGCTGTCTCTGGGGTGCTGCAAGCACTTGCCTCGGATTCAAACCACTCGAAAGCACGCACTTACTAGAGCTAGCCATTCTGCCTCACTCCCTCAATACTTGCCACCGCCGAGATTGTACAAATTGGGACGAATCTGGCTATCGACCACACCTGCCAAGCCTGCAACCCTAACGTAGGCGATTTTGCTTGTTTCGGAGAAGCAGTGTTGCAGGCACACTCATTCGTCCGCCAACGGTCCCTCTGGAATCACTCGTTCCCACGTCACGGGTAGACCTTTCGGGTTTCACTTGGCCAACAACATGCCCACTGATACATACATATCAACTCTTGTGTCCTATCATCGGGTCTAACGCAAAGACGGCCCCGAAACCAACTGTTCCAATTGGGCCGCCCCATAAGCAGAATTCAGGATTTGTACCGAAGCTGTGCAAGAGAGCAACAAGAGAATGGGATGCTCATCCATTGCATGGCCACTATCCCCTTGAATGTCGGTCAGCCGCCCCGCGCGGGCGTGCTTTAAAGCGCAAACTGGGATATCCCTTGTTGCGGTTGATAGCAATATCACCCACCAAGCCGTTTATGCCCAATGTTTGGCTCCTATTATCCGCGGGAAACGCCCACCATAATTACCAGCGACGATTGTCCACCAGGGAAGGCACCGCTGAAGGGCAGAATTCGATCCCACCAACCTGGTGCCTGGGCGTCGTCGATGTCAACTTTCCGTTGACGAAGGAATGATGTGAGTTGCTTGAACACCGATGAGGCTGCTCCGGTCCTCCGCATCGATACTAACCATAATTAGAGAGGTTGTGCCAGCGCATACATCAATGGGATGAAGATGTTGGTGGTTGAAGACAACCAACATCTCGTCCCTCACTTTGCTTGTATCGAGGTAGGTCTCCTGTACCGCCGGCTTTGGTAAGAGAACCGAAGATGTCAAATATTTGATTCGGTTGAATAGTCCGACGGAATGTGCATTGTGACTCTGCCCCGCACTCGTCAGATGTCCCATGACAACACCGCTGCCGACGAAGCGATACATAGCGCCATATGATCATCCGAATCGTCCTCCACCCCACTGCCGCTGAATGATTTTCAGTCCAAGAGCGAAACGGTAGAACGTTCCGAGCTTCATGAAACAGGTGTACTCTACTTCGAGTAAGTCAAGCCATCCGCCGCGCATCGACCGTGGGATGCGTCGCTGCATTCCATTCTGGTGAGGTTAGGCCCATTGCATGGAGCAAAAAAACGAAATTTTTCGGCTGGGAACATGCCTCATATGTACCGTCCTGCTCCTCACAGCGGATCTATTTGCCGAAGGCTGTCGAAGAGCGGGAGTGGTATAAAGAACCCACTTACCCCCCCCTGAAGGAGACATTTACCAGCCCACCCAGTCCACTCATTCCGATTTCCCCTCAGCACACCAGGAAACGTGACCTCGACACTATGCGGACTGCCGAGCTCGGGAAAAGGCTTGGTACGGTTCTGCAGGGATCTGGTGGAGTGGCCTCACGGTGAACAGCTTCGCCCTAGGACCTGCAAAGGTATAACATCACACGCACACGAACGCAGCGCAGATGCTGCCCCTGGCGATGAGCCAAAGACATGGACGAGACACTTCACACACGGCGCTCACTCTCCTTGCCTGCCAGAAAGGCAAATCGCGCGCGGTCGCTGCGCCGCAGCCGCAGCTCAATGGGAGACATCCAAGTGGTCGCCTCCCACAGGTACGCCACTGTCAGGTGGAAAGAGCAGGAATGCGCTGTTAGCCCGTCTGTCATACGGCCATTTTCTGTGGCTATCCGATTCAGTTGCGGTTACCCTCCTGCGAGGCATGACACGACAGCTCGCCCATGGTCTGGTTTGAAATGTCATTGTCTTCTTTGTTGTCTCCCTCGACATCCTCAATACATTCCATCTCCACATCCTCGATGACTTCCGATGGCCGGAAATCAACCGAATTCTGGGGGCCGTGATGAGAACGAAATTGCCGTCACGGAGCTCAAGCTGTTTTAACTCACCATGCGAAACCCGGCCGCAGCCACAGCATGCCTCGGCAGAAGCCAAGACTTCCCGGTGACGTTTTATTGGTCGGGGAAAACGGCAAAATCATGGTTGCGAGAACGACATCAGAACGGATTCGGACATTCCGAGTGAGTGCTTCTGGGTAAAGTATCAGCATTCACTCTATGTCATTAATCGGAAGATGCAAAGCTGACAGTGGATGACGCAAGGTAACAAAGTGCCCCAGAAGATAGAGACGTTGCGTTTAATCGGTCGCCGCTCGACCGAATCTATCGTCCGTATCTCGCCTATAGCGCTCTTTGCAGCCGCTCTTGCGGGTGAAAGTGTTTCCTGGAGCGGATCAAATATCTGTGAGGAGCACCGGAGGGACAAAAACAGCACCGCTAGGCCACATCCACGATATCCAACACATCCAATTTCGGGGGCAGGCGGGACACCAATCATGCGTCCTCTTTGCGCGTGGGGAGTCCAAACAATCGGTGCAAATTCGAGTGGTCGCGCTTGGGTTTTTATTCTAAGTCGTTGAGACTCCGCGGTCTCCGTCCCACTTGTTTCATGGGGGTTCCGTACGACAACTGCGCATGGAATGCGAGAAAATTCCCTCAATTGCATAAACTTACCCCCGAGTGGAGAGGAAGGCTCGGCATGGGCAAGAGAAGAACTCCAAAACACGAACTCGCCCGGGGGGCACGGTCCCGTGAGGGTAGATGGGTGGATGGTAGGTGGAGAACAACTGCGGGGTTCGAAATCCTTCATAGGATCCACAAGACAAGTAACCCATGCACCAACCGCGATTACCCTTCAGCGACAGCGAGGGGAACGGATGATCCGTCGGACGTATTCGCTACTCCAAATGTTGTTCCAGAGGTGCACTTACACGTAGGTGCCCAACCCTGGACAGGATCTGGAAAGCCGAGACTTGTTTCGCAACATGCAAGTTCTATCCTTCACGAGCTTCTGTCCAAGCATTAAGGGTCCTCACATTCGGATCGCGGGAATAGAAGCAATGACATCGCCTATCACTCTTCACGTTGATCGCCAGGGGGTCTGCGGAAATGACATCCCGTCTTCCCTTCACGGTGGAAGTTCAGATTGCTGCATCATCAGCTGCGAGCTGGTTGGCTGTTCGGGGGGTATGTTGCATTATCAAACCATTTTCGAGTTCCTAGTGTTGCACTCACGACCAGCCTGCCAAAGCAAGGATTACACTGACTGCCGCTCTCAACCCCCCAATCATTGCCATCACAATGGCTCGCCATCTTCGATTGAAATCGCAGAGGGCGAGAATGGGTTCCTCAAAAATCCACTGGCCCCACTCCTTGAGACGGGGTAGCCGGTGCCGGGTGATACGCTCGGATCCTATTCGCCATTGCCAGGATATCTTTGCGGAATTTATCATCGCGACTTTCAATGCAGACTGAAACCGATTGGGACACTCACACGGTCGTAAGAGAGAGCTCCACCTATTGCAGAGTCGCCGAAAAGACGTCGCCACCGGCTCGGCGACAGCTCTTTTTAGTGAGAGAAGAACATCTGGCACAGGAAACTGCCAGACAGTCTGCCAGCGCAATCACGAGTGGACACTCATTGATGCGTTCCGAATCTGTGTTGGATAGCTCATCGTCACCAAGCGCTGGGCGGACCGGGGAGGCCGCGAGGGACGAGCTATCAGAAGTGCGTGATCAATCCCCCTGCGGAGTCGTTTGCCACTTGGATTTCATACCCAGTTCTGGACGGAATACAACTGGCTCGCAGGAAGAATCCATACGTGTCTGGAGAGGGACGGATGGGGCGATCCAAGCGACGATCGGGATAGTCGTGGACCAAGGCTCTTCTCGCAGTGGAGAGATACCAGGAACCGCAGTCCATCACCGGTGCGTGAGCGTTGTCTACGTGTAAACCCCAGACGGCAGAAATACCGGCAGAAGCTGTGGCAAGTCTAGGGAGTGGGCACGGCGGCGATGCTTCAACTCTCGCACTCACAAGCCCGTCTGATCCTGGCCTGGCTGCATGTACATCCACTCTCTCCAGGTGGCCAAGTGATCGCATGGAAGAAGGGGATGATCGAGATGCTCTGTTATCACCGTCAGGCTGCTGGGGCGTTCCTGGGGAACGAAATGGGCTCAGGGACCCACAGATGAACCGTGCATCAATTGGATGCATAATGAGATATACTTTTCGGCTTCGATACGACATTCATCTAGAAAGGCCACGAATATTTGCATATTTTGGGCCACGATGAATAGATGATTCGTGGTGACTCTAGGATCCCGACGACGACAAACCGAACTTTACGGGAGAACAACTGTCGGGACGGAAAGTCAGTCGGTTGTGGGATCATGCCTCTGGGGGGAGGTCGAGAACTGATGAGTTGGACTCCCGATGCAGCACCCGGAAGCAGTCACATTCATCCACCGTTTGCTCTGTTGAAATTCGATTTTTCCCGACAGACGCACTCGGTACGCCTCCGATGTGCATGTGCGCAACCTGAGCCACCGGATCGCACTCGGCTCGACCTGGGACTTTAGGTCTTCGGACGATCCACTCAGGACACGAACGTCGGGCCAGCATTCGCTGCAATGCGGTGCGCCAACCCCCCATCAACCCACCGTTCGACGCCGCGACAGCTCGTACGTGAGACGGGTCTGCACACAGAAAGAGTTTAGGAGGTGGCTGTTGTCGAAGAACAACTCATCGTTTCCATTTTGAACGGGGCCGAGGAGAGCTACAAACATGGGGTCTGTCACGGATTTTGTTATTCTATGCAGCGCCAGCTATGATGTCCAGGAGACGAGCGGCTAGCACGAGCGAACGGACGAGGAGACAATCGGAACACGACATTTATCAACGTTCGTGCTGACTTTCTCTGGCGTCTTCTGCACCTGCGAACTGCTTTGCCAGCTGCACACGCTAAGTCTCATTACGATTTTTGATACCTGTGCGCATTTTTTGTGAGCGAGTTGTTCCGCGGCCGAACTTAGCATGTCCCATTTTCCCCGCTTGAACCGCTTGTATAACGGACGACTGAGTCGCAGCGGGCAGCCAATTGGAGGGTCATTGGGTTTCTGCTGGAATAACGGTATGGGGGAGGGGGGGGGGGGGAAGGATAGCTCGTGACACGGGACGGACGCGATGCCTAATCCAGTGGACACAGCATAATAATCGTCGATAGGATATGTTGGCGGTTAACGGGGTGACAACAAGGAAGAGTTGGCGGGGGCGGACTTCTCGCAGCACTCTCAGCCTTGCCGACAAACGGCCTGCGACACCGGGTTCGGGTGAGAAAAGGTGGTCGGTGGGGCAATGGTTGCCACGGCCCAGTGTCACGGCCACTCTTCACGGCCACGAGGCCCACGACCGCGACGACGACGGCCACAGCCCACTCGCACCCTAAATGCAACCGCCCCGAACCCAAAACCAGAACTCGCACACAGCAATTGAGACTGTTTTAAGGTTCTCACGCACGGTGGTCACTTGGACACACGTTCTCTCCAGCTTCGCGAGAAAGTGCTGGATCCTGCCACTTCGCGTGCGACGCTGTGGCCAAATGGGAATCCGCACACTCCGCCGGAGGGATCGTCATCATACAGCGCCCACGATATTAGGGTTTATGGGACGTGCGCAAGCTTGGGCGCATGAGTTGCTGTTGCAGCAAACATCCATGCCCTCAGAGCAGCGACAACATGCAATATCAATCGCTGCTATTGGCGCCCTCTGTGTCGCTCCTTTGCTGCGACGGGGGATTATTTATTTTATTTTATTTATTTACAAGAAAGAAAAAAAAAAACCTCCCCCCCCCGCTTTCGAGACTCGCTTCAGCGAACCGAATTCGCTGATTATTGCAGTGGCCTCGACAACCCTCCGCATGCCTGAGAGCCAATGGAACGAGGCCCCCACAATGGCCAGAACCACAAATATTCACCCAACCCCCCCGGCCACCACTCACGCAACGCCGGGTCCCAATCCGCTGCTGAAGATCCACCGCCGTCAATCGGTCAATCGCTCCCCGATTTATTGATCGAATCGAGAAATAATTTAAAAAGAAAAATAGATGAAAAGATAATGGATAAAAAAGATAATGGATTTCGATGCTATTCGGCCAGAGTTATGTACGAAACACGGGTATGTCGACCGGGATGGTCGGCCGGAGGCAACGGCAAAGAGCCTCCGAGAGAGATATCTACCTATCTAGCTAGATTGTACTTGCCGAGAGACGCCAACGGCAGCTAAGGAGACAAGTACATCCAGAGTCGGACAAGTGCCGGCCAATTGGCCCAGAAGCACAGAACCCCCCGCTCAAGTGCCATCGAAATCGGCATCTCCCGGAGATCTAAGGTACCATTGGACTCTGCTCTGGATACTCTACAGGCACACAGAGACGTCAACCGGGACACGCCGATGGGGGGGGG
>Ga0307516_10000069_pt1 | contig 110717 bp, 180 predicted proteins | sample 19_EM_MG_FD_203310 | JGI IMG/M metagenome (GOLD analysis project Ga0307516, IMG submission 203310) | Populus trichocarpa ectomycorrhiza microbial communities from riparian zone in the Pacific Northwest, United States - 19_EM | ecosystem: Host-associated > Plants > Roots > Unclassified... | reverse complement strand
AGTTCAAGTTGAACCTTGCAACGAGGCGCGTTCGTCACTTGGAGTCACGTGTCATCATGACTTTCTCACGTTCTGACGCCACGGAGGTAAAAGTCAAGTTGGTATCGAAGAAGGTTGATGGTGCTCAGATTGCAAATTACACCCTTCATCTAGCCTTTGTGAACGGCGGTTAGTGACCTCGGTGGGTCATAAACACGGCACAGGCTATCAGGGAAGTTGCTTGTTCTCCTCATGGCACCGTTACTAAACAAAAAGATACAGCACAGTTTTACATTTTACCGCTCAACTCGCACAACATTGTGGTTCTTCGGCACGGGAGTGAGCGAGGGAGAAGCACCACCTATACGGAGGGAACGACTCACGCTTTTGATAAGGCGTCAATTACAAGGTCTCCTTCAGAGCTTCCAGAATTTTGTCTCCCATTTGTGTCGTGGAGACGTTTCCGCCAAGATCCTTCGTCCTGAACTCGAAGCCACCCAGCTTTTCCTCGTCGAGCACACGCCTCACCGCACTCTCGATGGCCTGAGCGGGCTTATCCAACCCCATGGAATACCTCAACAGCAAGGCAGAGCTGAGGATCGTTCCAATCGGGTTGGCGATACCCTGCCCAGCGATATCGGGGGCCGAACCATGGATGGGTTCATACAACCCGGTCGTGGTTTTGAAGTCAGGTGCGCTAAAGTCGGAAATCGTCGGTGCACCAGCCAGAGAAGCGGAGGGCAACAACCCGAGGGAACCGGGGATGACACTAGATTCATCTGAAAGACTGGGGTGTCGTCAGCAGAGCACCAAACGGCATTCCAGAGTCTACACCCACATATCCCCGAACAAGTTCTCCGTCAGCAAAACGCCGTTCAGTTTTCGTGGGCTCGAAATGATTAACATCGAGGCCGAGTCAACCAAGTGATGGTCCAGCTTGATTTGAGGATATTCCTCTCGCAGCGTCTCTGTGACCACCTTCCTCCACAGTCTTGAGCAGGCCAGAACATTGGCCTTGTCGATAGAGTGGATCTCCAGGGGAGGGTTGGCGGTCAACGCCAACTTGGCCGCGACACGCGTGATCCTCTTGATCTCCTCGATGCTATAGATCATGGTATCCCAAGCGACATCCTCGTTAGGAGCGACCCCAGCCTCCTTCCGTTCACCGAAATACAGCCCTCCGATCAGCTCACGAAGGACGATGATGTCCACGCCTTGGGCGACCTCGGGCTTAAGAGGTGACGCGGAGATGAGGGAATCGGAGGCGAAATTCGCCGGTCGGATATTGGCGTACAATCCGAGTGCTTTTCGGAGGGCGAGGAGACCTTGTTCAGGTCGCACCGGACTGTCAACGCCCCACTTTGGCCCACCAACAGAACCTAGCGTTGACGCGTCTCAGCCAAAGAAATGGAACATTATCCGAAACTCACCCATCAGAATGGCATCGGCCTCCTGGCATGCCTTTAGCGTAGCGGCTGGCAAGGGTTCGCCGACGGAATCGATGGCGTTTCCTCCAAATTCGTAAGATTCCAACTTGAGTTCGAACGAAGTCGAAGCGTCAGAGACGGCCTTGAGGATCTTGACAGCCTCCGCGATTACTTCGGGCCCTGTATCGTGAACACCAAGCCCCTAGTTGAGTGCCAGAACCCATGAAGGTGGACAGGATCAGCACCGATTCCATCGCCAGGCAAGACGGCGATACGAAAGCTGTAGATCGAGTTAGCCGGTGGACCAGATGCGATCAAGAATCCACTGCCACTCACGATTTCTTGGACATTCTGGGGGAGATGGAAGGGGTTATCGGTCGTTGTCGCCCTGAAAGCGGGAAAGCTGTCGATCCGATCTCATCTTGTCTTAGACCAGTCCGCCACGTGCGCGATTGTGCGGATTGGGGTGGGTTTTGGGAGCGGTGGGATGGGCGTTTCCTCGCTTCGGGGGCTGCGGGGTCGTACAGTTTGAACTGTGCGTTTCAGGGCAAGGGCAGACTTTGGGATTTGATCTAATCTGGTCGTTTGTTATCTTTTGTTATCAACTACAAAGCGTGATGACGCGTTCTAATGCGACTACAAAAGGGAATACGAGGCCGAAGACGTTCTCGTCTTCCACCCTCACCAATGCCTGTAAGTCTCTGGTTCGTTCGCCCTCATGCGTCCTGACCGATGGACGCCCGCCAGGCTTATCACTCGTCGTTTAATGAGTATGTCGATATGCGGTTGGTGGGTAACACCGCCGTGTTGCCAATCCGTACCAGGGTCAGAGGACCCGCTCCGCAGGGTGAGGCCACCCTCATCATTCTTCCGCAGCCCCGGCGTACCGCTGACCGTCTGTACCTATCACAGCCAACCAGGGCGAGCCAGACATTATCGATGAGACTTTAGACCTCTTCCGCGCCAACTCCCTTTTCAGAAACTTCGAGATCAAGGGCCCTGCGGACCGCCTCCTCATCATCCTCATCCTTTATGTCTCCGACTGCCTTGCCAAAATTGGGTCAGCCCGCGTCACCCCGAGCCAGCTTGAGGCTTCCAAGACACTGAACACTCTGTCGGTGGATAATTTCCCAATCCCCGGCGATGCAGGGTTCCTGTTAAATGCCCACTACGCTCCACCGAGCAGCCGCGTGGATGGAGGTACGTTACCACAAGTAGCTCAATCTGGGCACCATCTGATTTGCTGTCAGACCAACTGCGACAGTACCTCGTCCAGGTCCGACAGGAACTTGCTGCGCGTTTGGTGGAGAAACTATATTTGAACGCAGATGGAAAACCAAACCCGGATGGAAAACCAAGCAAATGGTGGATGTCATTCCAGAAGAGGCGGTTCATGAACAGGAGTATCGGTACATAAGCGATGGGCGCCACGTCGGGCTGCCGATACTGTACAACCAATACACAGCCGAGCCTAGTTTTTCCTCCTTCTCTCGTTCGGATTCCGTCGACCGTGCCCGATGGCTGGCATATCCCCGCGGTTGGTTGTCCGGCCTTTCCCACTTGGCCCCGCAGTCAGCATCTCTGGTATCCAATCGGGGTCCATCCAACTCCCCAAGACTGCGCCGCCCTCGCCGCCTCTAGCCAGTGATCCGTTCAGCATCTTCCTCTCTGTTCTTTCCCTCTTGTTGTCAGCCAATTTCTTCGCCGACATCCAAGCGGTCTGGTCCTCCCTCAAGATCAACCCGTCGCCAGACCCAGTTTTGGCCGAGCCAGGTTTTGGTGACGGTATTGAGTAGATCGTCCCCCGAGTTCTGTACTGGAAGTTCTTCTTGAGGTGTACCTCCATTTTGGGTGTACCGTTCTCCGAGGCGGACATCGTAACGGACGCACGTAGGAGAGTGGGGTTCCCGCAAGACGGGCAGAACTTCTTCGATGAGTCCTTGCAGATTCTGGACCCACCGTCAGAACTACCCCCGAAAATGTTATGGAGAACCAGGGCTTACTTGAAACAGGCGTGGCAGCGTAGCACCCAAGTCTTCACCTTGTCGATCTTCTTTCCATCCACACCAACTAAATCCAATCCCATGTGCATCAACACGTTCTGCATGGCAAAATCGGTTGTCATGCAGCCAGTTACAACCTTCTTCTTGGCGTCACCTCGAGCGGGGATGAGTTGAAGGGTTTTCGATTTATGCAGCGCGACGTTTGTCGGTGTTATCCATTCTCCTTCGCCATCGCCTTCGTCACTGGGGTCATCGTAGAGAGGCGGTGTCCCCGGAAGTGTTGGTAGTGGGTATTCTGGCTCAGGGTTGGTCTCCGTAGGTCCTGTCTCAGTCGAAGGGCCAGGTACTGGAGGGTTTTCTGTCGAAGCATCTGACGAGGGAACGATCCCAGCGGGTGTCTCGACCGGTTGGTCGTCCAAGGTAGTCTTATCCAAGGATTCAGTTACCGTCTCGAGTTCTCGATCCTGTTCGGCCTGGTCTCCACTGAACATAAATCCTCCAGGACAAGGGGAGGGAGATACCTGTAAACCCTCCGGCTTCTCCTGCAAATCCAGCTCATACGTCAAAGCAACGACGCAGATATCGGCGTGCGACAAGACGCTGTAATCACCCGTCTTCTTTGCGACGGAAATGGCTAAATCGTCCATCGGCTCCTTCTCCATCTTAACAAATTCGAAACGTACTAACTGTGCGCAAGAGACGAGGGCATTGGATCCCGAACTTGGATCCTGACTCCAGCATTCAGCGCCAGGGATTCGAAGTGCTGTTTGGCTCGTGGATCTTTCAGTTCGGAGATGACCTGTGGGGCGATGTAGTAGCTCTGAGCGAGATTCCGGAGAGGGCTGAACGAGAGCAGGGGTCCTGCATCCAGGACGAGGTTCTTGCAAGCGGGTTGGGGGCTAGGCGTTGCCATTTTGTTTCGAGGGTGGGAGGGAGGCGGAGACTTTCAATGATTATCACTCTTCGGCAAGGTCTTCCGTCGATTTTCAGCCTTGCACTTTTTTTTTTTTTTTTTTTTCGTTTGCAAGTTCCCAGGATCACATGCCAGCGAGCGTCCCTGAGTACCGATGTCCTTTCCTGAGTTTCCAGACTCTGGAGACTCGTGGAACGGCGGATACCCTGGCGCAAATACCCTTTCGCTAGCCTCGGCTGATCGCCCACGGTTTACCAGAAATGTCCGAACCACGAATACAACTCGCCCTGTCAAACGGTCCTATTTGTACAAGGCCGCCCATCGCTGTCAAGGCTCGGGTCCTTCCGTACAGCCTGCGTGCCACGCCATTCCTTGCAGATCCCTCAAGCTTCAATCATGGCTGCGAATTCCAGACGATCAAAAGGTCGGGACGGTGTCATATCCTCGTTGGACGTGACTATCGAAGCCCTCAACCTCGCGAAGGAAATGGCTGGCATCGCACCAGCCAAGGCTGTATTTGGTTCCGTCAGTGCCCTCCTGATAATGATTAGGGTGCGTTCCTTCCCATTCCGTGATGACGAGCTTCGGGTTCACATGTATCCAGGACTCGATGACTAACGAACGCGATTACGTCGAGCTTGGGTTTGGCTGCGGTGATATCTGTCGAGCCCTGGAGCGGGGAGTGAATGGAAAGAAACTGGACGATCTCAGTCAGTCCATGTGTGAGGCGATAAGCCGGTTGACGACGTGGGTTGGACCAGTGATTCACAGTTTGGGTAACTCACTGATGACGCTCTTGATCACAGAACTGTCGCAGAGGTCCAAAGGAAGGTGATTAAACGGAGCGGGCGGAACGCAGTCTCCCGACTTTTTCATGCCAAGGCCGATAAAGAAACGATTGCCGGTTGGAAGTTAGACCTCAACAGGATTCTTCACATCTTCAACGTGTGTTCAGTTACTCTTACTTGACTATCGCTAATTGTTCCCCTTCAGACCGAGTTGGCCATGAACACCAATGTAACTGTTTCTGACATCCGTTATGATGTGCTAAAGATCCGAGAGGAAATTGGTGGCCAAGTTCACTCAGTGAGTGCCGGTTGTATCCAATCCATTGAAAACAGGATGATGCTTACGGTTGTGTAGGCCCAAACCAGGTCAGCAGTTTTGACCAGCAAGGAATCCAACACCTTACATTTGCATCTAGTGTGCTTGGGGAGTTGCCTCCCCCACAACCAAGGGCCTGTTTTGGGCGTGATGAGTTGATTAAGGGGATTGTTGGTCTTGCTGAAAACCTCACACCTATTGCTCTCATTGGTGCAGGGGGGATTGGGAAGACATCTATTGCCCTGACTGTCCTCCATCATGGTCATATCAAGGAACGATTTGGAGACAACCGCTGGTTTATCCGCTGTGACCAGTTCCCTGCCTCACACACCCATCTCCTCAGCCGACTCTCCAAGGTTATTGGTGCAGGGATTGAAAACCCTGAGGATCTAACCCCCCTACGACCCTTCCTATCCTCAAGGGATATGACCCTAATCCTTGACAATGCTGAATCCATCCTTGACCCACAAGGAATGGATGCCCATGAGATCTATGCCATGGTGGAGGAACTGGTCCAGTTCAGCAACATTTGTCTCTGCATCACATCTCGTATCTCCACCATCCCTCCTGCCTGTGAGACTCTTGACATCCCAGTGTTGTCAATGGGGGCTGCATGTGACACCTTCTATTGTATCTACAAGAATGGCAGTGGGCAATCCAATCTGGTCAATGATATCCTGGGACAGCTTGACTTCCACCCACTGTCAATCACCCTCCTTGCTACTGTTGCACATCAAAACAAGTGGGACATCAACCGACTAGCCAGGGAATGGAAGGGACAACAAACAGATGTACTCCACACACACCATAACAGCAGCCTTGCCACTACCATTGGGCTTTCTCTCACCTCACCAATGTTCCAGGAACTTGGCCCTGATGCCCAAGGGCTTCTTGAAGTTGTTGCCTTCTTCCCCCAAGGCATTGATGAGAATAACCTGGACTGGTTATTCCCCACCATCTCCAACAGAGCAAAGATCTTTGATGCTTTTTGTGTCCTCTCTCTAACATATCGAAGCAATGGCTTCATCACAATGCTGGCACCCCTTCAAGACTACCTTTGCCCCAAAGATCCAGTATTATCTCCACTCCTCTGCACAACCAAGGATAACTACTTCAGCCGATTAGCAGTTGATGTTGGTCCTGACAACCCTAGCTTTGAAGAGGCACAATGGATCACATCAGAGGATGTGAATGTTGAACACCTGCTCAATGTCTTCACATCCATTAATGCAAACTCAGTTGATGTTTGGATTGCCTGTGGTCATTTCTTGGAACACCTTTGTTGGTACAAGAGGCGGCTTGTTGTGCTGGGGCCAAAGGTTGAGGGACTCCCAGATGATCATCCTTCCAAGCCACAATGTTTGTTCCAACTCTCACAGCTGTTCCAGTCAGTTGGAAATTATGTGGAGTGCAAACGGCTCCTTATCTGTACCTTGAAGCTCCAGAGAGAGCAGGGGAATTACTGCCTGGTTGCTGAAACACTGAGGTTTACGGCCTCTACAAACAGGATGCTTGGCCATTACAAGGAGGGGATACAGCAGGTAAAAGAAGCACTGGAAATTTATGAACAGTTCCATCACATACTAGGACAAGGATGTGCTTGGGAAGAGCTTGCTTGGCTGTTGTATGAAGACAGGCAACTTGATGCTGCAGAAGAGGCTGCATTACAATTGATTGATCTCCTCTCAGACAAAGGCAATCAATTCCCAGTCTGTGAATCATACATAATCCTTGGCAACACATATTGTTTGAGGGGCAAGACAGAAGAGGCCATTGACCACTTCAAGACAGCCCTCAGGATTGCAACCACTTTTAACTGGCATGATAAACAATTTTGGATTCACTACTCCATGGCACAATTGTTTTTTGGGGAAGATAGGCTCAATGACACACATGCTCACATTGAACAAGCCAAGTTGCATGCAATTGATGATGCATACCATCTGGGTCGTGTAATGGAGCTACAGGCCAAGTTCTGGTATAAGCAGTCCAGGTTTAAAGAGGCAAAATCTGAAGCCTTGCGTGCTGCTGCTGCATATGAGAAGATTGGGGCCACAAAAGACATAGAAGACTGTAGAGCTATCCTCCAGAATATTGAAGAGGCAATGAATAAGCCAATTACCTCACAAATGGGGTTTTAATGGTGAGCTCCCAAAAGAACTGTTACTTCCTATGCCTGCCAACTCTCTGCTCACAGCTCAGGCTACTGAGTGACACCTCAAAACCTTCCACAAACAATCCAGGGTGGACACTTGGTGTGAGCCCCACACAGTGTCAGACAAGACCAGTGTGTATGGGCATTTCCTCCAGGGGTCATATAGAGTGTTCATTGACCTTAATGAATGACAAAGCTTTCAAGCTACACCAAAAAAAAAAAAACCTTCCACAAACAATTGACCCTGTGCCTGGGCAGAGGTCCATCCTCCTCACTATCTTACTCCTTTTCCCCACACTCCACCTTACTGGTTTATCTGCTGTACTTGTGTTTTATCCCTTTTGTTGTCCTGCTGCTTGATCCACATTCCACATAAACTCTACATTATCCATGCATAATCATTTTGCTCACTATGCATGCCACAGACTTCTGTGAACATTTGGTTTGTCAGCGTGATTACCAACATTGTTGATGGTGGTTCTGGATAGGGTTTTTTAGAAATGCTAAATGTTTAAGTTGGATCATTACCTACACAAATGATACCCACCACCAACAGTGAGGAACCACACTAATAGTCAGTCAAATTGTGTTAACAACATACCACCCAGGGCAGAAGCTCATGATTATGGTCCAGTTCAGGCACTTGACATTTCTAACAGAACCCTGGTTCTGGATGCACACCACAGCAGGTTGCAGAGTGATAAACCACTTTTTAGAGAGAGAGAAAACAGGATAGGATTTCTTTGTTTATACTGTTACATATATGAATAATAAAGATTTTTGAGCTTGCAACCAGAAGGAGATCTGAACTCCCCACCCCCATCAACCAACCCATAGAGGGTCCTTCAGGTCACCCTATTCTCGGTGGCTCGGGGGGTGCTGTTCTGGAAACCCCGAGTCTCCGAACTCTTGGCGATGACATTCTTTCAATCAAGAGTAGCCCAGGAAAATGTGTGTTGTGGGCAAAGCTGGAGGGCAGACAACAGACAAGGGGAGGACAAGGGTCAAGCAGCGTTTAGAGAACTTATGTCTTTGTCAGGTTGCGGGCTCAAAAATGCTTGGCGATCTACTTATCGTTCCGCAACTCGCTGGCCGGGCCCGGAGTCGATCACGGAGTCCAGTTCCAGCCTTCGCACTGAGATCGGTGGCAGGAGGCAAAAGCCGAAACCATGGCTCTACCACAATCCCTGAGAACGTCAGTGACACCCCCAGAGCTCGAGCTGATAGCTTCAGAACAGCTCATCGATATCGTTCCTCTCGTGACAATGGAAAAGACCGCATTCATCTCCGTAAGCACCCTCCGATCTACTCTACCGTTGCTCCCTGAGATGGTTAGACGCGACGACCGACGACCGGTGCCTCCTATTCTGATGCGGAAAGGGTGCTTATGGTCCGTTACGCCCCCCAGCGAAGGCTCGAGTTCCGTTATGGATAGCGGTGAACCTCAAATTGAAGAAGAAATGCCATATCGTTCCACCAGAGTGGTTATCAGTTGGTACTTCCATATCTTAGATTTGGGTTTTCCCGAGTTGGTTGTTGACGAGAACGTTTTGGACAGAATCCCTTCAGGAAAAAGCGACCTACGAAACCTCGAATCCCGGTTTCAGTCATCTCCCGTTCCGATTCGCAGAGATTTCGAAGGTCATCCTTGACATGTCTGTCGGTACATCGTTGAGATCCTATGATGAGACTGACACCGGGCAGTGCATCAGATGATCTGGAGAACCCTGATAGGATTCGCACCCTTCTAAAAGATATTCGAGAGGCGAGACAAGCCAAGAGTCGGGAGGGTATCGCGAAGTTGGATCACAGTGAACTTGGTGTACGCCGTCCCCCTTTCCATCCTATCGACTGTGCCTTATAAGCGCATAGCTCTCCGGACTCTGTTCCATGGAGATCAACGAGATTCGGCCGTTCTTCGTCAAGGGTATGAGCGTCTTGACAAAGCTCATCCGTGACCCTGAACACCCTCCTAACTTCAACGAGACTTAACCCGGGTATATTCAACACCACTGGGGCTGGGAGAGGATTCCGGTCCCTTGGCTTAGTAGTACGGTGGATTTGGCAAACGACCCCACGGGACAACTTCGTGCGGAGTTTGGAAACCAATGTAGCATTGCGACGTGTGAGTGTAACGGTCATGATAACGAAAGATAAAGCAAGAAATAAGAATAAGGCTCGTTCAGCGGCTGCCAATTGTTCGTGCGTCAACGCCATCACCATATCATCACCAGCCCTCCCTCTCTTGAAGGAGCTTGAGAATGAGGTCCACTTTCTGCTCGATGCCATCAAACCTCTTGTTCAAACCGTCCATCCTCTTGTCCAGTCCGCTCAAAATCGTGGCCTCGGCCGACTTGAAGTGTCCAATTTCAGTGGCCACACCTGTTGCTAGGAGAGTCAGATAAGATACATACCATTGTGGTCTTCGGGAACTCCTTGATCAACTCAGTGAACGGTATCCTACTGATAACCAGTCCCCTTTCTGCGTCCTTCCCGGTTACAGTTGGATCCCTCGCATCCGGAGTATCGTTCGAAGCGATCGTGACGTTGACCCAATCCCTCAACCAAGCGTTGCGATTCGGGTCAAACGCGGCTTCGAACAGGGTGATGCATGACATGGGAATGAAGAAAAGGCCACGCATAACAAAGATGTTGAGCTGTGAATGGTCATCATCACCACCGCGAACGTAGTCACAATTCCGGACCTCACCTCCGTGTATGCCTCTCGGGTAAGGCACACCCTGAACAAAAGTACAATCAAATGAGGAAGGAGTTAGCCAAATACGCCATGACTTACTCGAAAGGCGCAATGAACACCTCAACGAGATTGAATGGAGCGGGATACACGAATTCGTCCGGCGCCCTGATCAAACCAACAGTCTTGCCGGCCAAAAATGTCAGGAATTCCGCCTCGGCGTCCTCGACAATCTGATAGAAAATGCAGCTCAGCGTCCAGGGAGAGAATAGGCGATGGAGGACAGACGTACGTCCGAATAGGCAGACGAGAACAGGGAGATAAGGACGTTGAGCAGGATCACTGCGGTCACGACATTCCAGCTATGTCGAGTCAAGAAGCGATCCTTACCACTCTTTATCGGGTGCACTTACAGGTAGTATAGAGCCAGGCTGGCGGGGCTACTGAGGGGTCAGTTGCGAGTCAAACGGTGCAGGCGTTCCGTTACCTTGGCTTGAATTTCTCGTAGTCGGGGGATCTGGAGGCGAGTGGATCAGCGAGCGTATAGATAGGAACATATCAACTCACTGCAGTAGGGATTGTATAAGCAGATGCTTGGTGGCCGTTAATAACTACACGTGGCCCGTTAAATCACTTTCACTTACTACGACCTACACACAATGATCAGGGAGTTGGCCGGAAAGTTATCCTAAGACATACCGTTGAGGCATCGTCAGACGTGCCGTCAGCGACGTCAAGGGCGTACAATCCTTGCGCAAATCCAATGGCCAAGAGAGAAAGGAGCTAACAAAAATGTGAGCTACGTGCAACGGGGTAACTGCCTTTTCCCGAGACTTACGGCAAAAAAGATCCCGGACTCCCGCAGCATCCGGGCAACACAGATTTGCAGCGTTCCCATGTACCTAACCACTTATCAGTCACGTATTCAGGTGCAATCAGGTGGGCACACTTGTAGCCATCGAAGATGGTAATCAACTCTACGACGAGAGGTTAACCATGTCCATTTACGTGCCGAACAAACGTACTCATCCTGGGGGAACGGCCGTAAGTAATGGAAGGGACGATGACCAAGAGGTTTCGGCGTACCAGATAAGTGGGGAGACAAAGCTCAACACCTGGAAACTCCGGAACTTGGTGTGTTCAGCCGTACTTCCCGTAGAAGCCAGTCCGATGACACGCAGGACGAACGCGGTCATGAAAAGAGCATCGGTAAGGAGGCTAACGAAGTTCCAGAACGAGAACGAGCGCCAAGTCGCAAAACGCATCAGCTTGTAGATCTATGTCGCGAAGGGAACGTAAGACCAAGTCCCGAAGACTTTTGGGCAAATCCACCAACTTTGAAGTTGTCTGAAATTTCAATCCCGTCAGAGTGCACCAGGGAGGGAGCGCGAAGGACCCACTTTCGAGCGAGAAGGATAGCGCCAAAACGTAAAGAATCACTTCCCATGCATCAATATGCTGGTTATTTGGGTCAATTTTATCGAGGGGCTCCCGAACTTGATGCGTTCTGGGATTAGGTGCAATAACTGAAGGGGGGACCGGTATCACGCACCAGCGATACTGTAAACGACAAGGAAGAATAACCACACCGCGATCCTCAGGTAATTCTGGTACCTAAAGATGGAATGAGGGACAAACTCCTCACGTGGGTGATGAGCATACTTAGGAACGCCGAGCCTAGATGGGTCCAGGAAAAAGGAAGTGCGAGTCTCGTGATAGGGGACGTCTGAGGACTGTCAATGGTTTCGGGAGAAGGGAATAGATGGGGCCACCAACAGTCGATATCGTGGTCCTCGTTGCCCTTCTGCACAATGTCACCGTTCCACAGCGCATTTACGACTAGCGCGCGTCCGTTAACAGGTGCCGTGTGGCAAAAACGTGGGAGGCTTACTATCTTGGGCTTCACTAGAAGACAAAAAGATAGTGCTGAAGAGCGCATAAGTTAGCAAACCCTGACCTCCCCTATTGCAGTCCGAGTCCGTACCAACGTGAATCAATCGCGAGCTCTAGAGCTGTGGACAAATCGCTCCTTTCCCCGTCCCACTCGAGGTGGGAGAACCGAGTGGACATGATATCGTTCAATCTGTCTGGAGGGGACAAATGAACCACACGACGCGCGAGAACTTCACAAGCAATCGCTCTGCCGTAGTTCTCGCCGTAGTCGGCGGGGTTATGGTTAGCTTCCCACATGAAGTCGCGCCTGGCGCGTAGGAGAGCATACGGGAGCTACACAACTAGTGAGAGACGACGGCGGTCGCGAAGTGGAGTTACAAACCGCTTCGTGGAAGTCCCCGGCTGCAGCGATGTACGTGGAGATTACTTGACGGGTGATTACCCTACTGGTGGGTTCGTTAATGCTCGCAGCATCCACCTCCACCGGCAGCAACTCCAGAGTCATAGCCCTCACGCGAGTGATGAGCTCTGTACGTCAAAGTGAACCCATTGACTTCGAGGTTGATCTGGGAACTCGACAAGCTTACTTGTTATGCTGTCTGGGCTCGCATGCAGACTCTGGATGGACGTGAGAGAAGCGCGTTCGTTATCCGACATGGCTGTGGTCCTAGAAAATGTCAGGTAGTTTGTCTTCTTGGCTTGTGGTCAGGCCACGGAGCGACCTTGAGAGGGGGAAGAAGGGAAGGTCAGGGGCGCGTGCCCCTCGACTGTACGTCACTGATCGCGGGAACTCCTGACCTACCACGTGATCCAAGTTCAATCACTCAACACGACCCTCGACCATCGCCAATCTCCATAGGCGTGGACGCGACGGATTCTAGTCAGTATCTCTATCCTGGGGCTAGGATGCTTGGATCTAGGACAAAGCGTGTCGCGGCCTACGGTAAACGCTCCCACAGGATTGTGGTACACGATGCTTTTGGCAGAGCAAGCGCCAGTGGGAGGACAACCACTCCCCCAGCCGCTGTCATCGTGCTCGACGACTCTGTTTCAGATACCTCGCCGGTTTCTTCTCCGATTAAACCAAAGATTGTTTCACCTGTTGTCAAGAAGAGGCCTATGACGAAGAAGAGCGTAACATCGAAACCTACTGATGGCCCCGCGTCTGTTCGCCGTCCATTGGCTCCCAGAGAGCCAGCTGTGTCGGTTAACATCGAATCTAAGCAGGCGACCCGACCCCCGACAAAAGTTGCCAAGAAACCGTCACCCTCACCAGTGGTAGATGTCGAGATCATCGTCTTGGACGACGAAGGTAGAACCGTGGCGACGGAACGGAGGGTTTCAAAGACTGGAGCGCAGGTTAACCCTGTGACTACGTCTCCTGTACCTTCTCGACCCAAGCATAACAAGAAGAACACCGAGGTGCAGAAGCCTCGAAAGGCGCGTCAACCCAAACCGGCCGTCATCGATATCTCTTCCGACTCAGAACCAGAGCCCCCGATACCCCGACAAAAGCGTCCGGCTACTCGGCGACGCCCGATTGTCATATCCTCCGACGAGGGTGAACAAGAGGAACAAGAGGCCTCCATACCAATTGTCCCCTCCGCCTCATCACCTTCACCTCCCCCACCTCCGTTGCGCATACCTACCCCTCCACGTAAGCACACCTCACTTTCCAGAACGACGCAGCGGCGTTCATCCCCTCGACCCCTCCAATACGATCCAACCACCAACAAACCGAGGCAACTCACGCCCATCCGGCGCGGAAAGAATACCTTCCCTCGATCTCCTGGCTCAGTGGTATCACTGGAAGATGACGAAAGTGACCTTGATGACACAGATGTCAACGATTTTCTGAAATTCGCCGACCTGTCTATATCAGATTACCAGGAGCACGCTCCCGAAGTCCCTGCATACCTTCTCCCTTTGTTGCAAGAATGCAATCAGGGTTCGCCACACGAATTCTCCTCATTCATCAACAGCTTCCCCTTCGATCAGATTGTCCAGTCATACGAGTCCGAGCTAACGACCTACTCAAAAGCTAAATTTCGGAAAGTCGGAGAGGCGTCGTACTCGGAAGTATTCGGTATAGGAGGCGTGGTGTTGAAGATAGTTCCCCTCCGCGATGAATCCGGAACGAAAGCAGACGGACGCGACATGGAATCTCCCCCGCCTAGCGATGCGAGGGACGTTTTGCGGGAAATCGCAACTACGCGGTCGATGGGGGAACTATGCGAGGGGTTCGTCAAGCTCCTCCGGACTTATGTTGTGAGGGGCAAGTACCCCTCTCTACTCCTATCGTTATGGGATGAGTACAACGATGTGAAGGGGTCAGAGAGTATCAAACCAGGTGGGGGGTGTAGTACTGGGTGTGGACCTTCGCTCTGCTCACGTTCTCCCCCTCAAGACACCTTCTCGGTGTCACAGATATACGCCATCATCGTCCTTCCAAACGGCGGTCCGGACCTGGAAGCGTACACATTCTCCTCCCCTTCAAAGAACGGATGGATGCAAGCCTGTAGCATTTTCTGGCAGGTGGTGTACAGCATTGCCGATGCGGAAGACCTTGTTTCGTTCGAGGTTCGTCTTGGTTGCGGTAGTTTCTCAGTGGTGTACTCAAACACAACCTAGCATCGTGACCTTCACTGGGGCCAAATCCTGATACAAAACCTCCCCTCTTCAAGTACCCCACAGCGGGGGACGACTCACCCTTCCATGGACGACTACAGCTCCGGAGTAATAGCCACAATCATCGATCTCGGTCTCTCCAGAATGGACGCATCACCGACAGAGGTCCACTGGACGCCCTTCGAACCCGAAGTATTCGAGGGCGAAGGCGACCGCCAATTCGACATCTACCGAATGATGAGGGACCACAACAGCGATTCATGGGAGGAGTACAGACCTCTTACAAACGTTATGGTATCCATTCCGTACTCCCCGCTTGGGATCGAATTGACCGGGCTGGGATTCCAGTGGCTACATTATCTCTTACGCAAGTTGATTTCATCGAAGGGGCTACGAGCCCCACCTACTCCGCGGAGGGCTGCGACTTCCAAATCGGCACCGAAGAAGAGGGGAGTCGCTTGCACTACTTCCAGTTTTAGTGAACGACAGTGCTATGAGTGTCTGCTCGAGATGGAGTTCTTGCTGGGGGCGTGGCTGGAAAGCGCCAAGCCTCCGCGATCGAAGGGAAAAAATAAGGTATCCGCAGCTGTTGGTGAAGAGGTACGGCCGTTTAGGTCTACGAGAGACGTGCTTGGGTATGGCGTGGAAAGGTTATGGGTCGCCGGCGAACAGTAGTGACTGAAACTGAAGTTTCGTGCAATTTACCACACGACTACGTACTGTTGTAGGCGAGGACTGGTGTGGGAAAACTGGTGTTTTGTAATCGTGGGGCAGTTGGCCACTTGCGAACTCGCGGGGCGATGCTCCAGCGTCCAACTAGTAGCCGCTCCCGCCTTAATTCCGCCCTACCATCAGAGATAACAAACTCGTCGCCTTAGCGGACCCCGTTCTGCCCTTGCGTAATGACTCTGGATTGAGGGGGGGGGCACCCACCTCAGGCTGCCTCCACAAGTTCGGGGCCCCATTTCACTCTGGTACATCGCATGGTCGCTCCACACCTATCGTAACGACGACCGTGGGATCATCCTCCCCTCTGAAGCCCAAGTTTGGGACGGGTCAGCGCCGGTGCGGTAGCGGTGCATTGGGGTTACTGCCTCATATGACTCCCAAGGCATCATATTACACAACTGCTTTCTCACTAACTGCGAGGAGTTCAATCACCCTATTACCCTGACCAAGGATGTCCCGCATGGTCCTACCCACTCCCTTACAGCGACTCCGCGATCTCGACAAGTCTTCGCCCCAGTTTCACGATCAGCTCAGCGATGCCCTTCGTCGGAAAGAGTATCGAAACTGTGTCTCAAACCTTCGAAGTGAGGACTTGGTGTGGCTTGTTGAGTACCTAGATAGGGTGAGTCCAATTCACCATTGGCCACTCTCTACTCATTACCGGCGTAGGTTCTGAGAGAAATCCCCAATTCCACGAGCCACACGTTCGGAAATCCATTCACGAACTCAAGAGAATATGCGGTGCTCAAGAGATACTCCCGAGGTCGTGGACTCTTGTAAATTCTCTTCTGAACGTTGACCCACCGTCCACTTCTGGTTGCGTGTACGAAGGGACCCTCTATGGCTCGAGGGTGCGTATCCGACGCGTGTCCCCTGCGGGGGACCCCCAGGTGGCCAAGGAGGTGCGTCAGCGACATCGCCACATTTCCATGTTTACCGGCGCTAACGGACCCGCAGGCCTTTTACCAAGTGGCCGTGGCGTGGAAACACTTGAAACACCCAAACATCGTCCCCCTTCTAGGCGTCACTACCAACCCCCTCCAACACATTTCGGATTGGATGCCTGGTGGAGACCTTACGGGGTACATCGCGGACCACCCAGACGCGGACAGACTCTACCTTGTGGGCGTCCCTCCTGCTGCGTTTTACGGCACACTTACCCCCTCACCAGCTGTCCGGTGTCGCCGAAGGCCTCAACTACCTCCACTCCTTTAATGTGATTCATGGAGATCTCAAGGGAGTACGTGATCGCCCCAAATCTCGCTTCACTGTACTGATCCCCATCTAGCCAAATGTCCTTGTGGATGCCACAGGTCGCGCAAGGATCACAGATTTCGGTCTTGCAACGGTCACTCGACTCCAGGATTCTGTATGGACTGCCACGGACAAGCATGGCCACAGCGGACGATGGATTGCGCCAGAAATCTTGGACGAGTGGGGGACGTATAGCAAGGAAGGGGACGTCTTTTCGCTTGGGATGGTCGCGATCGAGGTCCGTCGTGGAAACCCTGCTCGGGCTGACACCTGACTGGTTGCCTTTAACTTCAACAAAGATATTTACTGGGGCGGTGCCGTTCAATAACGATCCGCCTTGTGCGGCTATGTCGACGATCGTGGAAGGGAAACGCCCGCAACGGCCGACCCACCCAGCTTTCACCGACGGACTATGGGCACTGACGCAGCGTTGTTGGGATCAGAAAGCTCACCTACGCCCACAAGTGTCGGAAGCGTTGCGAATTCTGCGCGGCTTGTAAGGTTCCATTTTTTATCACACCCTACTTGGCCTCACTGGTCCCTTGTGTGCAGTGGCCCTCCCACGTGGAAGCATTTAATCAGCCGTCCACTCACTACACGCGAACGCATCTCCCTAATCACGACCATCTTCTCGGGTAGTAATGAGATCGAGGTGGTCCAACGCCTTCGTGGGGACGACGCCCAGGCCTTCATCGACATAGTAGTTGAGGTACCTCCCCTCATATTCTCACCTCAGAGGAAAAACCCCACTGACTTCGGTTCAAACTCTTGTGTCCCGTAAAATAGGCTTTGGATTTCCCCGATCTCCCGCCACGGCTCAAGGAGAAGTGCTCTCGGGTTGTGCGTAATATATGCGGGCGCCAGGGTTTGTTGCCAAACACTTTCCTAATACCACCTTGCTACGACCAATCGGATACCCCGCTGTACAAGGCCGGGTACGCGGACGTGTGGATGGGTGAACACCATGGTCGCAGCGCCGCGGTCAAGGTTCTGAGGGAATACTCTACAAGTAGCTTTGACGTGATCACAAGTGTGAGTTACCATACCCAAAAGTCTTTTGACGTGCTGAGAACCGTGTAGGTGTGCTGCAGGGAAGTCGTGAGGTGGAAAACCCTCTCCCATCCGAACGTGTTGCCACTATCTGGAGTTATCATGAGCAATAACCAGTTTGCACTGGTGTCAGAGTGGATGGACAACGGGAACGTCAACGAGTTCGTGAAAACACACCGGGGTGTGAATCGCCTTGGACTTGTAGGGTTCTAGTTTTACTGTTGAACTCGTTCGTCACTGATGATCGCTCGGTTATAGATAGTAGGGATCATTCGGGGCTTGAGCTACATGCACCAGCAGGAGGTGATCCATGGGGATCTCAAGGGGGTATGTCTTCGAACAATGACACCGACGTCCGGCCCCCTAACTTGTTTCGTCCATCAAGTCCAACGTCCTGGTCGACGAAGATGGCCACGCACGTCTAGCAGACTTCGGACTTCCCTTCATCATCTCAGGGCTTACCGGCCACACGGCCTCGAATTCATCCGTGAAAGGAGCGATACGATGGATGAGCCCAGAACTCCTCGATCCGGACCGGTTCGGGTTTAAGGACAGTCGCCCAACGAAGGAATCGGATTGCTACGCGTTGGGGATGGTGATATATGAAGTGCTCAGCGGGTTGACTCCCTTCACGTCGTACAAAAACGCTATCGTCCCACGGAAGGTCACCGAAGGTGAACGCCCAGGGAGACCGCAAGGGGAAGAAGGAGCGTGGTTCACAGATGGTCTATGGCGGACGTTGGAACTATGCTGGTCACATCGACCAGAAACACGCCCTACCATGAAAGCCATACAAGAACATTTGGAAGGGCTCTTGATTCCACCTCCTTCCCGGACGTACTATAGCGCAGGGAAGATATACAGCTACTACGACCTGCGTTTCACGACAAGCGGTTCCAGTAGGTTCTTAGTTTCATCTAAAATCCCAGGCTCATCATTCATGTAGCACGCCGAATGATCACATGGGGTGATGACGAACCCCAGGTTCCATTGCAAAATCGCCCTCGCAGTGTGCTAAAATCATTTGAGGCGTCGGTGTTTTCAATTGACAAGTACCTGAGATCATCCTAACGTGAATCCAGTTTTCTAGCTGAAGCGCCAAGCTCGCCCTTCGATAACAGCCCCGATATTGTCGAAGGCGCTGGACATCCTGTCCCGACAGATCCAAGCGGTGTTGATGGAAGCTCCGTGGCAGAGGGCGGCGCACGCTCGTCCCTAACCGCACATCGTTTTGATTCTGCCCTGGAGACGAACCTCCCCCCTGATGCATCCACCACCCCCGATCCACACACTCAAGTCTGGCAACGCTTGATCAACCGTGGCGTCCCCCAGAATGAACTAACCTCCCTTATTGAGACAACCGTCTCGGGTGCGAAGACAGCCGATATAATCGATCTTCTCCATGGGTTGGACGCTCAGGCCTGTATCGACTTCATAGACGAGGTACTTCACTGTGCACTTCCGTTTCCGAGGAACGGGTTGATTTATTTCTCCTTCATCCTCCACATTCTGGCTTCTTCCGGTTAGGTGTTGGACACCCCGAGTCTCGAACCACGCACCCGAAGGAAATGCGTGAAACTGTTGTCCAAGATGTGTGCTGCCCGGGCCCTACTTCCTAGATCACTGCAGACCGAGATACGCTACGATCCATCCCGCGTAGCGCACTACCGCGGTGGGTTCGCGGATGTATGGAAGGGCGAATGCCATGGTCTGGAGGTGGCAGTCAAGGTGTTGAGGGTGTACGTTAACAGTGACTTGCAGAAGATGACTCATGTAAGCCGCCCGCGAATCTCCGCTCATTTTTATCCGTTGGCGCGCTTACCATAACCTATGTAGAGGTTCTGCAAGGAGTTCGTGACGTGGAAAGCTCTACGTCATCCGAACGTGTTGCCACTGCTTGGAGCGACGATGACCGAAACTCATTTTGTGATGGCATCGGAGTGGATGGCGCACGGGAACATCAACCAATACGTGACGGCACATCCGGACGCAAATAGGTTTGAGCTTGTGTGTTTCCGTTCATACCCCCGCAATCCGCAGTCGTTGACGATTACGTGCTTCTGTAGTTAGGAGACGTCGTGAAGGGCTTGATCTATATGCATGGCCATGGGATGGTCCACGGGGATATCAAAGGAGTACGTCCTCGAAAGCTGGCTTACAACCTTCTCCTTAACCGCATCCATCCACTAGGCTAATATCCTGATTGATGGAAGTCGCCACGGGCGCCTCGCAGATTTTGGCCTGCTTACAGTTCTCTCGGACTCAACCACAGGCTCGTCCGCACAGGGTGGTACCATCCGATGGATGAGCCCAGAACTCTTTGACCCGGAAAGGCTCGGTCTTCAAGAGAGCCATAGGACGGAATCTTCTGATTGTTATGCGCTTGGGATGGTGGTATACGAAGTCCTGAGCAGGCGCATTCCATTCTACCCATATGCGAACTTCGTCGTTCCCACGAAGGTGGTCGAAGGCAAGCGTCCTGAGCGACCTGAAGGAGAGGAAGGGGTGTGGTTCACAGATGATGTGTGGAAGGTATTGGAACGTTGTTGGACGACACAACCAGGGGATCGCCCGGGAATTGAGGACGTACTCCAGTGTCTGGAGAAAGTTTCAGGGTCTTGGACGTCACTTCGGGTGGTGCCCCCACCAACAACAGGTTCTCCCTCTCGGAACTTTCTTAATACGAGTACCGAGGGGCACACAGGTTTAGGTGAAACATTGACCACTTCTCCGTATCAACCTTCGCAAACACTTCCTGCGGAAGGTGATGCGGGAGTTTCTGATAGATCGGACTGAGAGGTACCTGCAGTGGCAGGAATTCGGGACGGGGCGGGTTCAGCGGGTCCACTTGACGGCCTCTGCTGTTGACTTCCACCGGCAAATTCCCCTCAGCGCACCGCACTCTGGTGACAGATTCTCCGCAACCAGCGGCTCCGCCACGATCCGACGTCAGCCCTGGTGGGAGACACCGCGTAGGACGGCCGTTTGTCATGTCTGGTGTAGTCAATACTTACGAGGCCGAAACAAATGTCAATGTTGAGCGCTTGAGCGCTGAGCCTCAAGGATTACGCACGCGCCTCCCTCCGGAACACTTCGAGACACTCATGACGAGCCGAACCAGTGCTCTCGAAGCCTGCTCCGCCTCCGCCGTGACTGCAAACCAGTTGGTACCACATTCTCCAGAGGTACTTCGGTTCGCACCTGCCCAGGATTAGGGGATAGATCGACGCGTTCGGGCCCGCCAGACGCACTTTCGTTTGGTCCAGAATGAGTAGAGTACGTACGTCTAAATGTAGGGGGTTACTTCGAACGACGGTATCACAGGTGCCAGCCTCAGCCAGGGTGGAGTTCCTGCTGGGTGAGCCCACACGATCGAATAAGAAGGGAAGAACCTGCAGCCATGAGAGCGGCCGTTGGGAACGAGGTACAGCCGTTTAGGTCTGTGGATACAGCGTGGAGAGGTCATGCATTCACGGGTCGCTGGCGACCTGGGTTTCGCCCATCAGAGGATCGTCTGGGCTGTCGGCATGGGCAAATCAACTTGAATGTAATGTGTCTCCTTAGATTGACTTGAAATGCTAACTGGTGTGCGTAATGTACAGTGGTAAGTTCGTTTGTTTGTTTTTTTACAACTTCTGGATGATGATCGCCGATGCAGCACCCCCTCCGTTACAAATGCCTGCGGCTCCAAACTCGCCAGACTTTAATGCGTGGACGAGGGAGACGACGATACGTGAGCCCGAACTGCCGATGGGATGTCCGAGGGCAACGGCGCCACTGGGAAAAGTTAGGGTTAGTGATGAAGCCGAGTCAGGGTATGGGTGGAGGGGGCTCACCCGTCAATGTTGATCTTATCGTATGAGACGCCCAAAGCTTGCTCGGCAATTCGGACGACGACAGAGAAGGCTTCGTTGATCTCGAAGCGAGCAATATCCTTGATTTCCAGGCCGGCACTCTTCAGGGCGATCGGGATAGCGAGGGCGGGAGCCTCTGGGAAGTCGATGGGGTTGACACCAACGTCGGAGAAAGCTATTTGAATCGTCAGCCGATGGGACCCCGTTATATCACGACTTAGACATACAAACAACTCGTGCGAGCGGCTTGAGACCAAGGTCTTTGGCTTTTTGCGCACTCATCAACACCAGCGCGGAAGCGCCGTCGTTCAAAGGGGACGAGTTCGCGGCAGTGATGGAACCATCCTTCTTGAAGGATGGCCTGAGGGTTGGGACCTTCTCGAAGATAACTCGTTTATACTCTTCGTCCTCCTTTACAATGGTGTCCCCCTTCTTTCCCTTGATGGTGACTGGAGCGATCTCGGCATCGAAAACACCGTCTGCCCAAGCACGGGCAGCGCGTTTGTAGGACTCAATGGCATGGATATCCTGAGACTCTCGAGAGATCTTGAACTTCGCAGCGGCAGCCTCCCCACAGTTTCCCATTCCGAAGTTATTGTATACGTCCCATAGACCGTCCGTCTCCAACGAATCCTTGGTGGTGAACTTGCCGAAAGACGGATTCTGTCGGGGGAGTAAGAATCTGCGCGCGTGGGTCAGAGCAAGTCCATTGCCACAGGAGACCTAAAGCACGCACGGAGCGTTGCTCATGCTTTCCATACCACCGGCGGCGACAACATCTTTATATCCGGAGAAGATACTCTGGGCGGCAAACATGATCGACTTCATGCCACTGGCGCAGACCTTGTTAATGGTGGTAGCATCGGACCTATGTTTCATCCCGGAAGTAAGAGCGACTTGGCGGGCAGGGGATTGACCAACTCCAGCCTGAACTACGTTGCCGAAGAAAATCTCCTCGACTTCCTCCGCGGGAACTTTGTACTTGTCGAATGCATGTTTTAAGGCGACGGTACCGAGTTCGGTCGCGGTGAGGGATTTGAGGGTGCCGTTCAGGGAGCCTATTGGTGTCCTGGATGCAGCGACGATGACCGCTTCCCGTGGGCCAAAGGTGGACTAAAGAACGTGAGTTCCCGGACGTAGTCGTTACGGAGTGTGTCAGTTAAGCTCACCAGCTGGCGGGTGCGAAAGAGAATCTGCCTGGTGACTAACCTAGAAGCGGGCATCGTAGGAGTGGCCGGAGCTGGTGGGGTGTGTGGGAGGGAGTTGATGGGATTTGGGACTGGAGGGTTGAAGCTGACTTCGGATCTCGGATGTCCGCCTCGCGCTTATTGTACAAAAATCACATGTCACAGATTTACAACCGACCCAAGAACAAGAAACCACATATTCATCCAACACCTCCACCTATCGTCTTCAGACGCGTCTGGGCCAATAACCTCATTCACGAGTTCGTTGACCGCAGCACTACTCTCGCACGGATGGAAATACCAACACCGGGTCCCGAGCACCGGATGATCGCCTTGAGATAATAGAGGGAACGCCGAACCGGGTTGAGAGAGCCCAAACGTCGTCTTATCGAACGTGGACGGGTCGAAACGGAAAAGGCCAGTTTGCAGGAGTTGATCCAATGCCAACTGCACACCCTCTACATCGAACTCAGCAATTGTCGCGGAATCACAGCCATGGGACGTACGCTGGTCCCAGACGTTAAAGTAGAAGGCAGGAACCATGAACGAGGGCGAATAGACAATATATTGGCCGCAGGAGATAAAGTTAGGAGTTGAGATAACTGTTGCAGGATCCTCTTCTTCGACTGGGATCTCCCCAATGGTGTTCCCTTCCAGCATCACTGGTATCGGGACGGTGCGCTCGAGATATCCTAGATGCTGAAAGGTCTACCTTGCCCATCAACGATAAATTTGTTGCCTCAGGGCTGACGCCATTACCTGGTGGGACCGCCAGGACCAAGGTGAGCGGGAATCATCATCTTCAAGCAGCAATCTGCAAGCGCGCTCGAACTGTGGTCGTGTGAGACCCATGAGGACAAACGGGAGCAAACAAGGGCGTGGGAGATTTCGCGTCGCAGCTTTACAGTTGTGTCGGCAAATCCCGCCCAATCCACACCATCAGCAGAAGTTGTCCGTCTAGTACCCATTTCGCGTCGTCGCCGCCCTCTTACACACCATGGCCGTAGGCAAGGTTGGTGTCATTGTGCTCTCCGAACGCACCGAGGCTTATATCTCGCTCAGAACAAGCGTTTGTCAAAAGGAAAGAAGGGTATCAAGAAAAAGGTCGTTGACCCATTCACCCGGAAGGGTACGTCTACCCTCGTATATCCTACACCCGTACGCACCACTGACCCACTTCACAGAGTGGTACGACATCAAAGCTCCATCGATCTTTGAGGTCAGAAACGTCGGGAAGACTCTTGTGAACAGGTCTCAGGGTCTCCGTAAGTTGATCGCAGGCTCTCGAATCTTCGCGTTCCTAATCACCGGTGTCTAGGGAATGCCAACGACTCTCTCAAGGGTCGTATTGTTGAGGTCTACCTGGCGGATCTTATCAAGGATGAGGACCAATCCTTCCGCAAGATTAAGTTACGGATCGACGAGGTCCAGGGCAAGAACTGCCTCACCAACTTCCATGGCATGTCCTTTACCTCGGACAAGCTGAGGGCACTTGTTCGCAAGTGGCAAACACTCATCGAGGCTCACGTTGACGTGAAGACTACCGATGGCTACCTCATCCGACTCTTCGCCATCGCCTTCACCCGCCGGCGTCAGTCCCAGGTTCGCAAGACCACCTACGCCCAGTCGAGTCAGATTAGGGAGATCAGGAAAAAGATGTTCGAGATCATGACCCGCGAGGCGACGAGCTGCGACTTGAAGGAGTTGGTGCAGAAGTTTGTGCCGGAGGCCATCGGTCGTGAGATCGAGAAGGCGACGAGGGGAATCTACCCCTTACAAAATGTGTACATCCACAAGGCCAAGATCCTCAAGGCTCCTAAATTCGATCTGTCAAAACTGCTCGAGCTGCACGGCGAGTCGACTGACGTGAGTTCCTTCTACGTTGGTCCTCATGAAACGCGGTTTACTTACGAGTTTCACAGGAGACAGGGACGCGTGTGGTCAAGGACTTCAAGGAGCCGGAAGCCCTTGACTCGGTGTAATACCAGTCCTTCGGATTACTGTTGTCTTTGTATTTGCATGACCTCATTCCCACCATCTATGCGACAGTGGTACGTTGTATGAAGCATGAGTGCATAATTTGTCGCATGTATGAAACAACCCCCGAGAACGCAGCATTCTTTGCATGATAGTCCGGCATTCTGGTCAGAGCCCTAGCGCTGGATACCATAAACACTTTCCGCAGTGTCACACGATCGCAAGCATCCACCATAATGGCTGACGTCGAGTACCTCAGAAAGCTCCTGGGGGAACACGCAGATTTCCCCAAGAAGGTTCGCTCCGTCGTTTACCCCAGTTGAGAGCGGACTTAAAGCTCCAACCGGTCATACCCAGGGCGTTGATTTCTTGGATATTTTCCCAATTTTGAGAGATCCAGTCGCTTTCGAGGCCCTGATCACCAACCTCGTGTATCGCCTGACCTCACACACGATACCCGGCCTCCAAGGTGGCAAAATAGATGCGGTTGTCGGTCTGGATGCCAGAGGATTTTTACTTGGCCCTATCATTGCTTTGAGGTTGAACGCTGCCTTCATTCCCGTGCGGAAGAGAGGAAAACTTCCGGGGAAATGTTTCTCCGTTGAATACGAGAAGGAATATGGCAAGGTGAGGGCTTTGGTTCGTTCAGTCGTCGTTCGGTACTTATGGGCGGTTTATCCGTAGGACGTGTTTGAGATGCAAGCCGGAGCTATCCTACCTGGCCAGAACGTCGTGGTTATCGACGACGTCATTGCAACTGGTAAATAACATCTGCGTGCTTCCGACGAGAATCCTCACTTCGTTCTCTAGGGGGTTCTGCAAAGGCCGCAGGCGACCTCGTCGCCGCAGCGGGCGGGAAGACCGCTGAATACCTCTTCATCATCGAAGTGGCCTTCTTGAACGCCCGTTCAAAACTCGACGCACCCATCTATTCGATCATCCAGATCGGGGAGTGGACCAGGAAAGTGTAGGGTCCGGTAGGGGGAATGCTACAGGTTGACACCATTATAGATCCATGGCTGTATATGCTACTTACTAGACGACGAGCCTCGTATTCACTAGTGCATGCCCGTTAAGATACAACACCATCTGAATATCATCTTTGAGCTTGTCCATCTCGTTACTGCTTTTAGGGGTTTTCATCGGTTTCCTCTTCGCACCAACTTGCCGACTCTCTGGATCGACCACGAACATCACCCGTCCCATGCCCAAGTCCTGTGTCCGTTTGATCATGTCAGACAACATCCTCCCTGCTGTCTTGGCCAGAAGAACGAGTGCGACGTCGTCTATCGCATCCCCGACCTCTGCCCTCTCGTCGTCATCGATCGAAGGGCTGACTCTGGTGTCGCTGTCGCCGATAACAATGACACCAGAAGCACCAGCTTCCTTCGCGTTGAGGAGCTTCTTGAGGAAGGTGCATTCTCCCCGATCGACGACCAGAGCCTCGCCTACGAAGTACTGGTCGTAGGGACGACATCCATACGGATTCGAGTGATCCTGAACCAGTCGAACCCCATCCTGGTGACCGAAGCGCATCAGCTTGAGGTCTGGAGTTAGCAGAGAAGGGTCCCCCCCAAAGAGAGCAGTGTTTGCCGATAGGGTAGCCTCAAGTGGACCTTCTGTCATGCCCGGTTGGACCTGGAATATCGGGTCGACGTCTCTGACGAAGAACTGTAGGTTGATGACGGAGACCCTCTTCGGCGCGGTTTCTGGGGGGTTCGCTGACCCAACGAGTTTCTGATCGTCGACGAAAACAAGTTGACCTGCACGAACGGAATGTGGTCCCACTGAATCGGAGCTTGTGAGCAGAGAACGCGTGAGTTTAGAACAAAAAGACACACGTCGAGAGACATCATATCCCTTCCCATCCAAGCGACTTACGATATACGCTCTGATTCCAGTGATGTTGTGTATCAGGTATCCGTACTCGGTTATCTCGAGCTTGCTGCTGTCCGGATTGGGATCCTCCGTGACGGTTTTGCCGTCATGAGACAGGACAAAGTCATAGGACTGAAATTAAACGTTTCAATCACGGTACGAGGGGGAGATCACGACATAGGCTTACGAAGATCTCCACCTTTGGGATATCACAATACCCATAAGGTGACCAAGCAGCTTGTTCCAGCTCGCTCGCGGCTCCGTCTGCCAGAAAACGAGCATATTCCACGTCACTACGAGACAGTATGCCCCCCACGATACCCCCTTCCAGGTTTGAGTGTTTCTGGAAAGCAAATCCAGGAATATATGCGGGACATTGATGGTTCTCAGCTCCACGGAGCTTCCGTCGGACCGCCGACATAGGTTTTGTGTATTTGGGTTCGAGCGTCAGAATGTGTCCTTCGGTCGTGAAGACGTAGTTTGAATCGTCGCTGTGGATTGGGTTTTCCTCGTCAAACAATAAATACAGATACTGCAGGACGGCGGCCAGGAATTAAGCGGGGAATCAGGGAGGTCGTGGAATAAAAAACATGCCTTGAGGGTTTCAGAAAGTACAAACGATTCCATGCGATCGGATAGTGTGTTTGATAGGAGGTTTGAGATCCCCGCGAGGCCGCACTCCACCTTGGCCCGAGTTTCGATGTCGTTGAGGACTCGCTCTCCAACGTCGAGGTAGAATGGATCCCGAGTAGCCTGTGTGCCCGTTCGTTGAGCGTTGACACCGAGCACCATAAGGAAGATTGACAAACACGGTAGAGGTACCAAGTGGATTCGATGAATTCTGAATCATGGGTCAGCTTCGGGCCTGGACCCAAACTCGAATGACGCACCAGGTCGAAGGGGGTATTGCCATGACGTTGCCTGCAAAAAGGCGGTATCGAAGACTTCCGGCATTCCAGAGAACTTTTTCCAGAGGTTCCAGTCTGCGGTAAACAGGGTTAGACTGGGCATCCACGGTACTGAAAGCGGGTGGGCTTACACATAAGGTGGGCTTTAATCGCGTTCTCAACATCACCAGCCAACACCTGCAGCCCAGGCCAAAATGCGGACAGGGAATCGATGGTGAAATAGGCAGCTTCTCCAGAGTGGATGTTGACATTTCTAAACTTTAAGGCAGTTCAACGACATCAACCTCCGAAGCTAGGTGAATAGGAGACATACCCAGAACCCATTGGATGCTCTCGAGTGGCGCATTACAGCAGCATAGCTCTGATGCCAGACGTCCAAGAATTCAACTTCTCCTGTCCAAATCCATAAGCGGGCGGGTCCCCAGTCAGCGAAGAGTACGTACCGCTCAAGATATACCACTTAAGTGCGTACTCATAGAACGAGTCAATTCCAGCCCCGATCCCGCTGACCTCTGGAGGAAGCCAGGCCTAAAATGCTAGTTGACCATAGGCATCATGCTGCCACATCAGGACTTACCCCCGTTCGTAGGCTGATTGTGTTTCCAACCAATCCTATATCCGACTTGCGATTCCATAACGCGAAGAAAGCCTTGTATGCGGCCTGCTCGAAGCGGTCATCACCGGTGAGGCGACTCAACGTTGCAAATTCCAACATGAGAGAACCTGAAAAAGAGCCTTAATGTAGGTCAAGCGTCAGGTGGAGGATTGATTACCAGCTCCAGCAGTGCCTGCGTTGTGCGTCGGTGTGAAATATCCAGCCGATCGAGGGATGACGTACAAGTTTCGTAGCCTTCTCCTTGGAGTACGCCGCGTTTCAAGTGGATCTGGCGGGGGATAAATACAGGTAAGGACATTGATCCCGAAGGACTTTACCCTTGCGTACGGAATCCCAGTGGGCGTCGAAAAGGCAGGTAGGAGCCTATTGCCCAGGTCGTGTGCCATACGAAGGAGTTCACCCTTGTACCAAGGTAGGTAGAAAGGTTGATTTGGGCGTGAAGCAAATATATGGGCGGAGAGCAAACCTCCGAGGACACGGATGGTGGCTTCGAAGACCTGTGGCCTTGTGTTCACGTTGAAGGAGACAACCTCGATAACATTCTTGACCGCTGTGTCAAACCCTTGAACATCGCCCATCACTACGAATGTGTCGAGGACGTCGACTAGCGTCACAGAGTAATTGCCTGCTACATCATTGGCCGCCCAGTTGTCACTGAAGATCCGATGAATAAACCAGTATTTACGGCAGGTGGTGTTTACTAACAGGTTTGTAAGGTCTGGCCCGCGTCCTGCGCAAGATATCGGGTCCAGTTCGTCATGTGGGAAAGCTGGCGGTCCGTGTAAACGTAACATTTCGTTGGTGGTCAGTGGTTGGACTGACCATGGTCCATGTAGTTATCGAATCCGTGATACCACAAACCCCGTACCCTCTCGCTACAAAGCAAGGACGATCAAAGACCATATCACCTGTGGATTGCGACACTAACCGAAGGGCGACAGTGCGGTTCAATGACCATCCGGTGACGGGACTTGGGGTGGCTAAAGGTGTTTCTGTGGTCGACGGCCAGAACTGGAACGCCAAAATGAAAAGCCCCAGAAGTGCACGGGTCCGCCAATTGTGCCACGGCATGTGCAGCGAAGAGTGAACCGATGCAGGCCGTGGTCCGTCCGCCACCGTATCCGGATTGAAACAGTGCACGTTGAGAGGACGTGGAGGTGATTCCAGGTCACGTGCGGCCAACTCGCTTTCTTTGCCCGCGCGATTATCACCATGAGCCAGATCATGGATGTCCCATCCAAAATGGGGCCGTGGATGCTCAGAGGCTGGGTGCGCGTGTCAGCAAACTCTAAACAACAACTTGGGAACTCACAGGTCTTAGGTCTTAACGGACAGAGGGTGTCCGAAGTGCCAGGTCCCTTTGATGAGGTCCCCAAACGGCCAGACGCCTGTTGTTCATTTCTGTGTCAGCTGCGACGGGGACCCGTCACAAGCTCCGGCCCAGTCGTCCGCACAGCGAAGGCCATCTCAAATTTCAAATGTGACAACCTTGTCAACCAATCTTTCGGCTTCGCGCACTTCGACCCCACCGACGGACCTCCCGAGCGACTTGGAGTCCCCTCCGCTGCACCCCATTATCGACACGGATGCGATCCTACGTCGAAGGCAGCAGTCCGATAGAGCATCTACTGAGATTGGTAACCGTTTGCTCAATGGATGGGCCATGTTGGCGGACGAATGTCCGAACCCCGAGTGTTATGGAGTGCCCCTCGTTCGCCCACCGAAACCAGGGGGCGGTAAAGATGCGAGAAAGGTTGGTTATCGGCTCCCTCTCCTCTTGGGACAACAGAATTATAACTGCGACTCAGGAGTGTGTTATCTGCGGCACGGTTTACGTAGATGGACAAAACCTGGGCGATTTGGCCCATTCAGTACCCCAGCCTCGTGCAAACCTAACTGAAGGGCATGCGGCAATCGCTGCAAACAACGTAGAAAGGGATAAGGATGTCCGAACCCTCGATCTCCCCAACCCCGTCGAGTTAAAAAGCAATGTCACGATTTCACGGGCGGCAATCCACCCACCGGTGCGTTCAGGCACACCTGCTCGTTGAAACGACTAAACTTGTACGCAGAATGCAGCACCCAACAATCGTCCCCCGACTCAAGGCAACTCGCGGTAAGCACGTGCATCAGACATTCTCCCACAGCCCCTTCATGTCCCTACAGTCCTCGAGGTTTGCCATCAGCACACCAATTTACGCAAGCACTGGACACAGTACGTTTCACACACTTTATTTCCGGGTATTTCCCATTGGGGATGTTTCTTAGGGAAATCGCTCCGACGCTAGCGGGACATCAGCCCTCGAATCAGCTGAAAGAGCCTTAGAAACGAGCCTGCAAGCTCTAGCCGAACGCCTCAACCTTTCGGTTACCTCTGAGGGGACCTTTGACCCCGGATTTATTGGCCAGCAAGCAGACGCAATCCAAAAGGTTGCATCGGCTTTATCTGCCGTTCGATTGGTCCGCAGATCCGAGCGCCCTGTTGCGTGAAACCCAACAAAAGGACGTCAGGCTAGTGCTTCCCAACCCTCGTTGTTTTCATTTTCGTTGATGCTCCGAATTTGAATAGGAACTTGTGGCTGGTGCACCAATGTCACGCTACAACACCCGAATCGATATTCCTTGACTTACACTATTTTCTTGAATCACAACCCACGACTTCCCCACGTTCGAGCACGCCCCCTTATATCAACTGTTATCGCTCTGCTCTTTGATTCGAACACCCCTGTTTCCACCCCTCTGAGACGTATGGCCCCCCTTGGTCTCAAGAGTATCTTTGGTCCCAACAAGGATCCTCAACACAACAACGTAGGAAGACTGTCAAATCAGGACGGCTATATGGGACCGGGCTCACTCCCAGGCGGTCTTCCGCTCGACCAAGGCAGAGAGCCCCCGTCAAGTCATGTAAGGCCGTCGTTTCGTACAGAAGAATCACATTTAACCCCGAACGTAGTGGGACCAGCAGGCTGTAAATGGTTGGGTCGATAGTGTTCACAGCCGTTCTGAAATATTGCCACAGGGTCTGATGCCCCGTGGTGCAACCGTGATGGACTATGGCGGCCTGAGCGAGCTCAACCTCGAAAATAGCGACGGCCGTCCCATCATGACTAACCCCAGCCGTAGCCGTGTCTCTTCCCGTCCTCTCAGCCGATATCGCCCCAATGATTCCGAGGATGAGGACAACGACATCGTTCACGTGAGCCGTCCAAGGTCTCGGGCAAGGCATTCGTCTGAGTCGTCATCCTCGTTGGAGATAAATCGCGTCGACAACCAAGACGTCCTACCACATAGTGCCCACGAGTTCGGACTATCGTCCCGGTCACACCGCAGACACGACTCCAGACACCCACCCGATTATCATCGCTCCTACTCCAGCCACCCAGCAGACTACGACGGTAGACCCTATCGCGATGATGGACGATCCTACCGTGATGATGGTCGGTCGTACCGGGACGATCGGTCTTATCGAGACAGGAGGTCTTATCGAGATGATAGGTCATACCGCGACGATCATAGGCACCATCGGGATGACGATCCTTACCGTCGCGAGAGGAGCAGGTCTCGCCATCGTTCCAGAGGTCATCGCAGCAGCAGGTACTATGACGCCCTAGAGGATCATGAGGGCCGCCTCCCTGCGATCCTCATGTTCGATAACGGCCGAGGCAGGTGAGTATACGTACGCACCTGGGCCGTGACTCCATCTCACCACGCTTCTGCCTTAGCTATGACAACGTCTGGTACATAAAACCTGAGACTCCTCCCGTCGTCTTCGAGGATGTTTACGGCAACGAGATCACGAGGTGGGTCAAGCATAAGCTCTGATCCCGTCTGCGCAATCTGACCTATCACCTTCCCAGGGTTGGCGATTTCTCAAACGGACAGCCAATTCGGCGCCAACCGATTGTACTTGACCAGTACGGAGGGTATGTGGTTTCAGATAATGTATCGCTGAGCCCGAAACTAAACCTGGTCTCCCAAGTCCTCCTCCCTTTGAGCTCATGGACAGGAGTCGCCGCCATTCAAGCAAGTACTCATCGCATATACCCTCCATCCACGGTTCCGATAGGTGAGTTCTTAGAATATTGGGTGAACCTGTATCTACGAGCTAACTCACCAATAGAATGGACCCAACGCTGCGAAGCTCTCCCGACTCCAACCCAATGATTTTCGGTAACTACGCAGGATCCGGGCGCAGTGGTGTGCGAGGGTAAGCGCAAACGATTCCCCTCCTCGGTTTCATTCCAACAAACATCACATAGTGGCTCACACTACGGCCCAAACGTCCACCCTACTCCAATGCCCAGGTCCGTTCGAAGGTCTCCGGACGTCGGCCGAGATGGCTTTGCGCACCCGGATTTCCGAGGACCACCTTCGTCAGTGAAGCCTCCTCTTCGTGGTTGATATACGCTGAGTACTCCCGTATTGCAGAGCCGATGAACTCCACCACGCTCTCGACCATCAGCTTTCCATGAGATCCCGCGCTCGCACACCTGCCCCCAGTCCTCAGGGAGCACCGAGCATGTCCCGCGCCCCAAGTCGAGCACATTCAACCACCTCGAGGCGTTCACGGCATGGCCAGTAATCGCGTTACGAAAAAATCCGATGTGTATCTGCGCGTTGTTGTATGTATCCGTGAAGTAATGCTAGTGGCTGGGCTTCCGGGAAGCTCCTCTTCCTTTCCCTTTGACACGTGAACCGGAAGGTCGACGTGCGACACTCTGGATTTCGCTTCGGCTGAGTTTCAAGACGCCATCCTTGAATCTACCGACGCCCATCTTCAAACCACGGTCCCGTCGTGATGGACGAGAGTCGTTCTCCTCTTCAAAGAGCTGTTTGAGCGCTGGATGATAGTTCCCGAGGTCCTTCGCCTTCAAATGGACAAACTCAGGACTGGTTGCTCCACGGTCAAGATAACGACGCACCTCTTCCAGTTTTTGTTTCGCTCGCGCCTTCTGCTTCGCTTCAATACCGAGGCGAACCCTTTTCGCAGCTTTGCTCCGTTCGGCTTTTTGAACCAGGGACTCTCCTTTCCCGATCTTCGTTTTCTCAGCGAGTTCCAACAAGCGACCTTCCAGCGCCTTTCGGCGTTGGGAACCGGTCAGGTTCAGCTCGTCTGGGTTCGCCACACCCGACAGGAGCCGGGTGTGAATCAATTTATGCAGAAGTGCATCATTCTGCCGGTTCGATCTGAAATTGTGTCAGCGTTACAGAAATGAGGAGAGCGGGGTGGACGCACAAGTCCAGGTCGTCGCCCCCGCTGGGTTTTGCTTTCTCCGTCGGATCCGTACTTTCTTGTCGTAGTTTATAAACTTTCGACGACTTGGAGAGGCGGTCTTTGAGTCGAGTAAATGTAAGCACCGTAGGAATCACGCACCATGAAGGTTCTTTTAAGAGCTTTATCAGATGCGGTGGCCTCGGATTTTTTGCTAGGGTCTTGGAAGGTAATAACAGATGGACCGCCAGTTGGCGTGGTATCTTCGTCGGAAAATACCCCCTCACTATCCTCTTCGCTCATAAGCACTTTCGTAATCAGGTAGGAGATAATGTAACGCACCATGAAAAGAGTGTATTGAGCCTCCACCTTCAGAAACGTCTAGATCGACGTTCACGGTGCCGAAACCATGCCATTCCTCGTCCTCCTCCCCACTAGTTGAGGAATCATCCGACTCCTCGAGTTTCCTCTTGCTGCTGGAGGGTTTCGGGGTATGTCCGAACGAGTTCAAGAACTGTTGCCCATGAGCCTCGAGAATCCACAGCAGCTCTTGATGATCGTCGGAGTCGGACATGGGCAAGCAGATCACGTGGAACTTTACTTCCGTTCCGTGTCCCATGGCACGCAAACACGCGAAAGGCGCAAAGAAGCCCCCCTCGAACAAGCCAGAGATCTCCGAAGAGGAACAATGGAGATTGATAAACGAAACTGGTCTGCTTAAGCAGCTACCAAATTCCCCGGACACCACACTAGTCGAGGAGGAGGAAGAAACCCCGTTCGCTGTGGAGATCCTGAATGCGCTGCTGTTAATCGCCCCCTTCACGTTCCTCCTTGTTATGATGGATGTGTGAGTCTGTGTTCACCGTCGAGGTGTGGCTTATGAACTCTGTGGGTAGTTTGGTGCACCAGCAGTACGCTCGCAAAGCTGAGCCCAAGGACATATGGGACCGGCTGGTATCCGCCCTACCGAGTGCGTTTATCCCATTTACAAGCGTGTGTTTTATTCTTATTCCCTTCAGTCCTGTCGATTTTCATATACTATAGTGAGCACCTGAACTCCCGTGCTCTAGGCTCGCCTGAATCCGATGAATAGCGAACAAGCACAAACGAAACCGAAGAGCCAAGTTCCTCTTCTTCGTCATGGCTCTCGTCGTTGGCCCGCGACTGGTTTGGGTCGTAAACAGGGCTTCGTGGAGGGTCGTCATGCAACAGGTACGCCACACGGTGGTATCTCAGGCGACCGACTCACATCCCACAGGCACCGCCACTCGCGGTACTGTGGATCTACACCATCGTCCAAATGGACCTTGGCCCAGCAGTGCTCAGTCTGGTATTCGTAGGAGGATGGTTCTTACAGTCGGGTCTGAAATTCTTCCCATAACACTCGTAATACACGGTAAAATGTATCCTACCACGGACTCATCGAATCAGCTAATGGACACTCCAGCCGACAAAGCGGCTAGGTTGCGAACAACGGTTCTGTCGTCTGTGCCCTTTTGCGAAACGATGATACTATCGCTCTCCGCTCGACGATACGCCGAACTCGAGATGTGAGCTTGGTCTCGGACGGCACCTTGTACGAGCGGATTGACGGTGCCCGTAAGAGCCCATCGAAAAAGTGAGGAGCAAGAGACGCTCGGCCTGTTCCGTGGTGACTACGTCACACCCCTGGACCTTCGTCAAACTCTGCCCGAAGAACGTCGACTTTTTGCTTGGAGTTGTTCAGCCCTTGCAGATCCACAAGAGGTTCAACGACTTGCCTTGTTACTGGTGGAGCGACCTTCCATCACCGCTCTCAGCACACGGAACTGCCACCGTAGTCGTCGTCCAGCCTTGCGGTTGACGATGGTCGCGTGCCTATCCAGTTCGTGGACGAACGTTTTGTGGACACGATCGTCACGAGCAAAATACCACGTCTAGTATCCGGGCTGTTAACCAATGAAAACTCAGACTAGGTCAAACTCACTGGTATGGGTTCAGCGTCTGGGAGAAAATCTTGAGCACAGTGCCAAGCAGCCATCATGACGAGATCCCCCGTGGCATTCGCAACGCTGGGTGGGGAACGTGACTTCGGCAACCCCATACATCATGCAGAAGCAGACTCACTAATCTTCCACACCCGATATGTAGCTTGCTTTGCCGAGTTCGCGGGTAGCAAACCTTCGAACGCACGTCTCGGCGGTCGTCACCGGCTTCCCTTCACTCCCGGAACGCAGTGCAATGGCGATGGCGACTGTCTGGTCTTGGACCCACTTCTCTCCTTCGCTCATGATCAGAGTCTGCATAAACGAAGCAATTAGGTCGCTCTGTTGACTCTGGAGGCCGTAATCGATTGCAAGCTTCAGATTTGTCCCTACACAGAAGCAAGTAAGAAGGGGAAATGCCTAGCAATGACTTCGGACTCACGCAAAGCTCTCAGGAGGACCTTGGTTTTTGGGAGGTTGACCTCCTCGTCGGGCAGGTGATTAACCCACCTCGATAAGGCGCCGAGTAGAACGATAGTAACGTCGGAATGTGACTTTCCGATCCTCATTGAATGTACTAAAGGCGTAGCGTCGCCTGATTTCTTCAACAATACCTGATCAAGTTGTGAGTGCATGCTCATGCTGGACTAGCCCCGACTTACATGGAATGCGCGGTCACGGACTTCCATAAGATACATGAGATCCTTCTTCTCAATAGCTCTAAATACCTCCCATGACTGCAGGGGTTAGTTTCGATAGGTCGTTCTAACCCATTAGGGGAACAGACCTGGGGTTCTGAGCCTTCCCATAACCTACCTCCAGCGGGGGCGGGCTTTGGGCCACTCGACTTCCTCGAGAAAGGGTTCTTGCCAAAGATAGGCGAGCGCGGTGTGGTCGGGCTTACAGGAGTTAGAGGCTCGCTGGGAGTGGCTTCGGGTGTCTGGGGCTCTGGGGGCGGGGACGGGCTGTGACGCAATTGCCGTATCATCAGCTTGGGTATTTCCTCTTCGGCATCGCGTTCGAGCGTTCCTATGCAATTAGGATGGAGATTACTGCCTGGTGATCAGGAGCGGGCCAGCCACAAACCTGTAGAGGGGAGCTTCTGGAGGAGGCGTGGCGAAGATCTGACCCGTCTGCGTGGGGCGGGTCCACGATGGGGGGGGAGGTCTATTTTGTCGAGAACGAATGCGTTGTTGAACATGGAGCAGGTGGGGGGAAGACAGCCCCGGTCATGGTGGACAAGCGCGGTTCGATCATCAACTCGGCTGAGACAAGTTCACCACCACCGAATGCCAGACCCTGTTGGGGAGGAAGCCACCCACGCTTCGACTTCAAAAAGACCTCGAGACACCCCCGAATCCTCCCAATCTCCTCCACTCAAGCGCTCTAAAACATCCCCGGCTCCCACCACCTCACCCAAAGAGACCACCACGAGCTACGATGCGTGTCCTATGCCCAGTGTTGAGGATTATTTCTTCGAAGACTTGATACCGAAAGCCCCGGAACTGTCTCAGCCGTGTCCAACTCTCTGTCACAACGCTTATGTCGTCCGCAGGTGGTTGGGACCGGCTGGGTGCGCTATTTACTGGACGATGGTTATGGAGGATATCAACGGAACGACAGACGTTCCTAACCAGCCCCACCCTCTGACAGGGCTCATCGCTCATTCTCTCACAAAACTACGCGGCCCCAAATGGAAGGCTTCCAGCCCAAAATTCCACGTCCTCCGTGAAATACTCCGGTCACACCTTGGGGATGGTCGTAGGATCACGGTATTTAGTGAGTTTCCACAGCTTGAGGGCTTACCAGAAATTAACCCCGGACAGTGCGTCATGACGCAGTTGCACGAGTCGCCGTGCGGATGCTGACGGATCACATCCATGACGGCCTAAGACCAACGTTCGCCCAGGACTGCGAGATCCAACTAGTGAAGGCACAGTTCAGTTAATAGCTACCACGAAAATGCCCTGACCTCACACAGGCGAAGGAAGCTGTCGAACACGGAAAATTCAACGTAATCGTAACCACACAACTACCAATCGTTCTAACCCTCCGAGCACCAGATCTCATCATGTGCGTCAGGCCTCCGTCTACCGTTCACATTCTGAGACCCTGTAGGTTTGATGAACTCCCCTGCCATCTGACCCAAGCACTCTGTCGTGGAGCTACCACGAATCATTTGGTTCGGATGGTGGAACGGGGCAGACTCCAAGACACGAAATTCACGCCCAACCCCCGCTCCAACCCAGCAGTCCAGGGATGGATTGAAAGTGCTATGAGACACGGCGGGGCTATCCCACCCCCATCAATCCATATCCATCCACCCACGGAATCCCAGGGGCTTCGAGACACAACGACTGCTGCTTGGCTACCTCCCTCTGACGCACTAACAGTGATCTATCTCATCCTCCAAGAGCGATCCAAGTCCTGTTTTGGTGTTTCCAGTCAACCCAGCGTGTGTTTTTCGAAGAGGGATCAAACTCCGCAATATATTTGCGAAATCAACATCCAAGGGCTCGATGACTACCACAAAATCGAAGAATACGGCCACTCTGGGCTAGAGGCGTTGGTTTCTGGTTGCCTTCATGCCTGCAAGCTTCTCCAGACGAGCGGGTTGCTCGAACCAACCCACTTTCCCACAGTATATCCCTTCGTGCCTGCCCCCCGAACGACCGAACCCCAGCAGTCAAAGAAGGCAAAGTCGAACGGCGTCCGGACTCACCCTCGGAGGACTCCGTTTTTCTGGTCCCTGTCGACCGAGACCCTGGAGGGTCTATGGCACCCTACGATCGTATTCATCAACGGCTCGACGGGGGAGTTTGGCCTGCTTGCCATCCTGACCCGACATCCATTGCCAACAATGTTGGATTTCCCGTTGTTTACCTCCGGGAACCCTGTGAACGTGCGGTTGCGTAAGTGTCAGTTAGGGCCCCTCTCCCCGTCCGAGCTTGAAAAATTGCGTCGAACCACCCTCCGGATCATGCGATTCGTTGGAAACAAGCCATTCGTTTGCGACCTGAACCAACTTCCGTATTTGTTGTTCCCCTTGGAACTTGACGTCGCACTCCTGAACTCTCTTCATGAACCGCACTGGGCGCATGGAAAACGCCCACGCCTGGGCAGCCCTTGTGTTTCCGGGACCGTGATGAACATGGATGCCTCCGCCTTCTTACCCATTGCGACGGACAGCACCGAAGAGGTCATAAGAGACCTCGATAACGCTGTGATCCAGGACAGGAAGATCGAGTATACGAAACATTACTTCGTGGACAAGATTCGTGAGGACCTTTCACCGTTGCACAAACCCCAAGAAGGAGAGGTGAGGGTCACGTAACTCGCCTCGCCACCCTCGTTCACATCCTCACAGCGCCAACATGGGTACGAAAGTTATTTGGAACATTGCAAGGCCCGCATCAAGGACTTCCAAGGCATCAAGAACCTTAACCAGCCATTGGTGGAGGTGGAAGTTGCTCCTGGTGCTATTAATCGGCTAGATCCTTCTTTCAAATCTCAGCCAACTGAGAAGAGTGCCCCTCAAAGTAAGCTGAACTCTTCTCAATGTTTGATGTAACCCCAACCTCCCACAGCATTCATCCCTGAGCTTTGTGTCAAGTCGACTGTTCCTGCTAGGTATGACCCTTTATTCTACCGAAGCCCAACGTTTACGACTCTGAATTATTTTACAGTATCGCAAGGACTGCACTCGCCCTGCCTTCGATCATGACAAGAATTGACGAGATCCTGCTCGTCAAGGAGCTCAATGCAAGGATGTTCGATAATGTTATCCGAGAGGACCTCCTACGAGAGGCATTGACACCATCTGCTGCAGAGGCAGAGTCCAGTTATGAAAGGCTAGAGATTTTCGGTAACGACAAATCCACCTTTCTCCGGTTCAACGATCTGAAAATATCCGGACAGGCGATGCCATCTTGAAGTATTTGATCTCGTGTCACGTCTTCATGCACGACTTTGGTAATCGGAGTCATTTACACGCCCACCGAAGGGACATTATCAACAACAAGGCGTTGTGCCAACTCGCGATGAACGCTGAACTCCCACAGTTCGTCCTGTCAAAGAGGTTCTCGGTCAAGACGTGGTACCCGGCGAGCACCTCCGTCCGAGGTTCCTTCAATCCCGTGCCGAACGACGAGATGTTACCAACACCGCAGGACAAACCGGTTGTAGATCCGGGTGACACTGGGTACGCCATTCATAAAGATTTAAAGACGCACCAACTGGGGGATAAGGTCCGACCTCACACTGCACATGAAAGATTTTCCTCTAACGCTTGATTGATATTCAGACATTGGCAGATGTCGTTGAGGCAATCCTCGGGGCTGCCTACCTTTCCGTCGGCTTCCCTGGTGTGTACATCGCCACGCAGTCACTCGCGATCCCCGTGCTGGAATACGACGCTGCCTCGGAGGTAGGCAAGAAAATGCTCCCTGAACCTCCAGCGGGGATCTCCCCCCCATTGAAACCGGGTACCGTACAAACACTGGAGGGTATTATCGGCCATAAGTTTAAGAGGAGGTATTACCTCGAACAGGTGTTGGTGAGGGGATCCACCTCAGTCGTCGGCCCGTCTATATTCAACGTTGTAACCTGGCAGGCGAACAAGACGGTACTTCAGTATCAGAGTACAAGCTGCGAGCGGCTCGGGTTTATTGGCGATGGAATACTGGATTTCCGTGAGTCGCTCTTCTATGCCCTGCGGACGTTTGTCTAACCGCCGCGCTTCAGTGACGATCAGATACATCTACGAGCGCGAGCCAAACTTGGCCCCAGGGAGCCTGACGCTCTTAAAGGTCTGCCTCACTTGAACTATTCCTAGAACCGCGCTGACAACATCGCGGATAGTGTGCCATGGTCTCAAATTCTGCCCTGGCTGCCTTGTGCGTCAAGTGTGGGATATACCAACTCGTGGATACGAGAGCGTATGGCATCTCAAAGAACCTTAATGCCTACGTATCTGCGGTCACAACAGCACTGGAGGGAGAACACCGAGCTTCGTCACGGGAGGGTAGACCCCCCGGCCAATACTGGCTCAGACTTCAAACACCCAAGGTATGTCCTCAGACCCTGAGTGCCAGGGGGCACTGACAGGGGTTTGTCTAGGCACTCTCAGATGTCATGGGAGGCATACTGGGTGCTTTGTACGTGTCGGACAACTGCACCCTCGAAGGAACGGAAATTTTCTTCAACCGGGTCTTTAAACCGTTCTTTGACGAGTTTGTGACTTTTGAAATGCTCGCCCGCCACGCGGCCGATGCGGTATTGGAGATGTTGAATCGGTTGGGGTGTCGGCAGTACTCAAGAGTCCACAATGTCGAAAACGGGGTCCATTCATGCAAGAGTGAGTGCATTCTCTCCCAGCTCTACCGCGCCGTGCTAAGCGCAACAGTCATCTGGCACGGGAACACGCTCTGCGAAGCCAAGGACACCAATTTGGACGTAGCGATGCAAAAGGCGAGCGAAAAGTGCTTGCAGATATTGACGGAGAAGCCAAAGCTCTTGAGGGACGCGTGTAACTGCCTAACCGCGCAACCAACCGGGGGGACCAAACCCGGTCAGAAGAGAAAATAAATCTATTCGCTTATGTCCGTGGGGGGGAAATAAACTAGTTATTTCTTGGACCTGGGAGTGGACTTAGACTCCACCGCGGCATATGGGTATGGGGTCTGGGAGATCACTTACAGTTGGTAATAAGAGGCAATGAATGGGATGGAGAACCCGGTGCTGAGGTAAAGGAAGGTCTTGATAGCGAATGGGACCTTTCTGTCGTAGTTGAATGGGATGTGCTGCATTACACGTTCGTCAACTTTTCACCCAGGAGGCGAAGGTTGCTGGAAGATGGACCTTGTATTCGCCGTGCATGCCACGGGATTGAACGAGCACGTTAGAACGCGCAGAGCGAGCGGCCAGACGTGGAGCACGGAGGAGCAGAGACATGGTTTAGGACGGAGTGGTGGTTTTCGGAAGAAAGCGTGTGAAGACCTCTCTTCCATGAAGATCAATTCCGACACCTCCTCAACTTCAACCGCGCCTCCACAACTTATTCAACATTTCTATCACTTTTCAAGTCTCTAGTGCCCAGGGTCTTATTCGCGGATGTTAGAGGAGGAGGAGGAACTCGACGATGAGGCTGTTCAGGCGAAGGTGGACGCTTCACTCGCGAGGATCTACGAAGTCACTTCTACTTGGTTAAAGCCCAAGAAAACAGCATCGGCTCCCAAGAGGGACTTTGAGAAGGAACTCGAGGAAATCATGCGCCGCCCCCCGCGGTGAGTCTTGTCCCCTGCTCTTTCCTTTGCGGACTTGTTGTCCAGCGGTTTGACACCCTTCCAGTTTGGGCGTTGGCGCAGAACCGCCGGAAAAACAGGTTAAATCTGGGCCCAGTGAACTGAAACTCAAGAACAAAATGCTCGGAAAGAAACGAGAGCGGGAGGAAACGAATGGAGACGATGCTGCTATTGACCCAACTCCTGAGGATGATGAGGAAGAGAGCAAATCTAGGGTTATTCAGAAAAAGCCCAGGCTGGATCCCTTCGCCTCGAGCAAGAAGAAGGGGAAAGGCCCGAGTGCGCCAGCCACAGTTCCCCCTCGCGAACTGGCGGGTACCTCTCCACCATTCGAAACCAAACCTGGAGTTATCACTGTCCCAAAGGATGAGGACACTCCGGGGCCCTCCTCGTCGAAAAATACGTTGGACATGGCTCCGACATCCGAGTACGTTCCCGCTACCTCCCCCCGCAAAATTCTGACTGAATCATGACATCCCAGACCAACCCCCGGTGCTGATGAGTCGGATGACGAAGAGGAGGAAAAGGAGCCCGTCACAAAGAGCGTGGCGGCGATTCCTAAGCCAACGCCTGACCTACCACCGGTCCTGAACCTGCATTGCCCCCCTGCCATACGCGACGACCCGGAACCCAGCCCAAAGAAGAAGCGGAGGAAGAAGAAAAAGAAGAAGCATCACGCCGGGGGAGAGGCTGGCGCTGCATCACAGATACCCACAGGTTGAAGTGTTGGTGTCGACTTGGTTTTTCGTTTGTTAAGTTATACTTAATTAATAGCGACGATTTGATACCCTTATACCAATCTCACGACCTTAGCTTTGCGGAGGTCTTGCGCGGGCGTCTTCCCTGGAAATGGGGATAATCCGGGTCAAAGTTGCACCCGAACCGCAAACCTCAATCGGTGGCCCTCCCTCAACCACCTCCAGGATCCAAGGATCCAATTTCTAGCTGAAGATGCTCGCAAACTTACCGGTAGAGCTTCTTATCAAGGTCTTCGACAACTTGGACGTCCTCGCTCTTGTTTCATGCAGATTTGTAATCCACATATCCCCCGAATTCACCGCAGTGACTGATGCCACCCCGACAGGTCGACAGATCCTTCAACGACGTGATCAAGTCGTCGTCGCTGCTCCAGTGTAAGCTTGAGCTCGCTTTAGCAGGTGTGGAACCGAACCCCGCCTCCGCCCTCTGCCTGTCCGAGTGCTTGGAGGCGGTCAGATCGTATCGACGAGGTTGGGAGGACCTCGCATGGTCCTCCGAGGGTGGCTGGCGAGAAGCAATAGGGAACATCTACCAGGACCGAGGGACCTTCGTCCTGGGCGAAGTCATTACTAGGGACGATGACGATCCGCACTTCAAGTGGAGAACGCATAGGTACCAACCAAACTCGAAGCATCGTAGGGTGGAAGAGCGTATCTGGTCTGAGGACCGACGGGCAATCACGTATAGAGGGCTCGACCCAAGTCAGGACCTCTTACTTGCGACGCCGGGTGAGGATGAAGGGTACGGATTCCGTCGTCCCTCGAGTGGTTTCGCTCGTTGCTGACGTCAGTGCACTGTAGGGAAATCAGGATCCTGTCACTCTCGACCCTTGAACCGTACCCTGGTGTGGAAAATCACACAATTCTTATACCAGTCGGACAGGATTCGGCTGTCGAGATGGATATTTACGATTCCCGCCTTGTCGCCTCAACACATCCCCGCTTTACGTTCGGGTATAACGAACTCATAAGGGTCTACAATTGGAGGGCAGGGACGGTGCTCGCCGTGCGTATCGACCCCTTCACTGACCCCTTCACTCCTGTAAATCGGCTGTAATGACATTCGCTGCCAAAGGAAATCCTCTACCCTTGCGGTGGTTTTTTCCTCCTCACCAAGGAACTCGTCGCGTGTCATGTGACTGGGCAAGAATCGACCGGTCACTTCGCCATCTTCCGTGTTCTTGGCACGGAAAATGCAACCCATGATCCACCTCCGTTCAACAAGACCCCTCTCTGCACCTTCAACTTACCCCACCCCACGGGGGGTGGAAACTGGTATCTCAATCGGGGGAGGACGAACTACAGTCGGAGAAGCTGTCCTCCACCTACGGATTCGTCCATCCCATTCTACTCACCTGGAAAACGACTACTCCTTTCTTTGTGGTTGTTGTCGTCCCGTGGGTCTTGGCGGAACCCTGACTGCTCCCTCATAATCCCACTGCAGACGCTCATCAACCTCGTTCCCTTGGAGTCAGCCCCCTCCACGGTCGTGTTTGATTGGGATGCGTGGGGTCCAACAGGGAGTAGGTTTTTCAGTGGTGCTGAGTCTCGACAGATGAGCGTCCAATTTGGATGGAAGATAGCTCGGCCAGGTCCTCCAGACCTGTTGACCGTACCTTCAGGGACCTCAAGAGAGGTCGGAATCACTGTGTATGACTTCAATCCCTTGCCATTCCACGGACCGTCCTCTGCCACCGAGGGCGGCAAGAGGGAACCCCAGGAGTTTGAAGCGGAAGCTGGGGAGAGGTCGAGAAGGGTCGTGACTTCACCCAGCCCTTGCCCCGAGTTTGCTGGGTTGGGTGGAGTCCAGACATCCCTCCCCTACCGTGTAACTTCGGCACCGTTTGAGATCTGTGGGCGAGCGGCCGACCCCGTTGACTACGAGATCTCGCTCGGAGAGGATGGGATGATTGTGTGGACTCACGTAGGTCGGACCGCAGGTCTCCACGATACGTTGGCTGACGTCGCCCACCTAGCTCACCCTCGAGTACGTTATGCTTACTATCTGATGGGCGGAGCGTGGCCTAGGCACTTTTATAATACCCTTGGCATACAAATTTATTCGATGCCCGAATCCGAGTACACGATATCCAGTAGTTAGTAACGTATCACCTCTAGAAATTATCAGAACCTTGGTGATGTCAACCGCCCATCGGAGTCATCCTCGTTCAAAGTCCGAAGCCTCTGGGGGACGAATGTGACGTCTCCGACCTCCCTGAACTTGGATAAGAAGGCGCCAAAGTCCACCTGTTCCGTGCCCAAGGGCTTGAACAAAAACCGTGCCTCGATCCTCACGTCTAACCTCTTCGCCGCTTGTTTTTGCCCGGGCACTATCCAACCCCGCGCAATGTCCAACACCGGAGTCTGGGATTCACGCATCACCCGTAGTCGCTCTGCCAATCTATACAGGCTCTCGTCGATACCACTCCAGTCGGTGGGGTATATAGATGAATCAATCTTCCTAGGGTTGAGCGGGACAACAAAGTGGAGGATGATTCGGGAGAGGTGAGGAGAGGCGACTGAGTCGAAAAGGTGGACCGTTCCTGGTCCGGGGTCTCGAGCGTCTCGGAGACTTATTCGAATTTCCTCGAGTTCTGTGCAAGGACCCAAGGTGATTGGACGAAGGATCTGCACGTCTGAGGAATCTCGTGCATTGGTATATGGGTGGTAGAAGTACGGGCAGAAAGTAGGTACATACCGAGTTTCATGCGCCTTACGTGGAACGCTTTTACTGTTTTTCCGCAGGTGGCCAAGATATTATCGATTTCGATGTCGCACTGTCCGCCAGGAGGTGACACCGATATCGAGTGAAATCGCAGTGGGAGTTTCGAAAGCGAAGAGAGGACGCCCTCCCCGCCATGGTAGAGGAACGACAACTTGAGTTCTCCATCCAAGGGCGGTAGGGTAAAATCCTTCGCGAGCCTTGAGTTTCCATCGGGGATGACGCTGGAGAACTGTGGGCCGGGTACGTGCACGTTCTGGAGTTGGGAGAACATGCAGAAGAAGGGTCTGAGGTCCTTGACTGGGGGTATACTGACCGAACTCATGATTACGGTTCGCACGCTTGAGCGTAGAGGTCCCAGAACTCGGGATATGACTTCCCCGTCTACGTCCACCGACGAATCTACAAGCTTCAGGGTGTGGACTCGACACGGCGCCACGTTTTCAGGACCGGAGCTGCCATCGCCGCCAAAGCAGCTCATGTGTCGTCCGAAGTTGACGTCCACCCAATCGAGGGGATATACCCCCACCAGAGTCAACCTCTTGACGTACGAAAACAACAACGGCTGATTCTCCTCAACCGGCCTCGTCCACCGTTCCGCCTCCGGGGACGAAAGCGTGAGCCGTTCGAACAACCGTTCTTGACAGCGACGGACCCAACGCTTCCCGACCAAAGCGCATGTTTTGAGATTGACATCTTGTGGGAGCAAGTCTATGATGTCGTCGAGGAGTTCTTGGGGTAGGTCGTTGAGGGTGGCGTGGACAACGGTGTCGGTCATTTCTGGAATGGGAATATGGGCGCGGACGGAGTGAGGCTCTCGGCCGGATGACGGTGACAAACAAGGAGTGGTGATGCGAGATATGCGAAGCTTCAGGCTGCCACACTCTACCGAAATACCACCGCGTCCCTCTCTGGGTCGCAGTCGCACGACCTGACCGTCTGAACACCTGAACTGGCCCGCTGAACTCTCCGTGTACGCAAAGGATCGTGTATGTTTTGTAGCATGTTGGAGATCCGGGAGATCCAAGCGATCCAGAGGGAGGTACGTTTCTTCCGCAGCCACACACACTTTCTCTCGCCCATCTCATTTCACTTTCGTCCATTCACCGAACCAGTTGAACGGGGTCACCGAGATCGTAAACAGAATCGCTCAACGATTCCAACACGGTCTTGACCACGCAGCCAGTACTGCCTCTACCCTCGACGCGCTGCAGGATCGAATCGTACAGCTGGAGAAGGAGATTGAGAAACTCAAATCCGACAATGCCCAACTCAAGGCCTTGAAAGAGAAAGCCGTGGCCGATGCGGGAGCGTTGAAGAAGAAACATCACGTTCAGGGACAGAAGATCGAACAGATTACCGAAGAAAGGGACAGTGCGTTACAGAGGTTGGAGACGCTGGAAGTTACAATTCGCGGATGCTTTTCCGGAGACAGACCTGGGGTGAGCGGCTTTGTTCGACTTTGTTCGAAACTTGGATTGAACCAAAGCGGCTGCGGTCGTCCAGTCATCTGTGGGCGTGAGAACACCCGAACGGTCAAGCGTCGGCGTTCACGAGGAGAGGGCTAGGGTGGTATCACCAGTGGGAGAGCGTGAGCGGAGAATCTCAGTTCACTCCTCGAGAGGAGGTTCAGTGCGATCTCAGTCTCCGTCGATAATGTCTTCGATCTCGGAGCATTTGGCGAAGCAAAGGTCACCACGGAGCATAGCAGGTTCGAGCGTGGCTGGTTCAACCATCGTCGGTTCGACCGCCAGTAGGCCCGTATCCAACGTCGGCACTCCTCCCCGGCTGCAATCGCGGGAGGTCTCGAGACCATCGTCTCGGGCAACGTCCCGAGCGAGAACTGCGGAGACCGAGGGATCCGACCTTTCTCCAAGCGAAGTCCCAGGGACCAGAGACTGGTATCTCGAAATGAAAGACCCACCTCAAACCGCCACATACGCGCGTGGCCCATTCGAGTCCGTGGACCTGGTCGAGAGACTTGGATTGAATAATGGAGAGGTCACCTTTTCCTCCTCGGTATGGGTTTACGAACTTCCGGACTGATGGAACTTTCTACAGGTATTCAAACTCGAAGAGTCAGCCTTCGTTTATCAAAGGCCGACTAGATCCGTTGACGTTCTTGAAACAGGACAATGATACTTCCCAAGAAACTTGGTCCGAGAATACACATCCACAAGGACATGATATTCCTTTACGATCCGTTCTGGCTCGAGAGGGAGGACGGGACGTACCTCATTGATTGGGCGGAGCGGGAAGAGGTTGATAAGATAAAGAAGTATCTCAAGGGAAAGGAGAACCCGGCGGCGGTTTTCCAGCTGTTTTCGTTTCCAGTTCACAGGGTAAGTTTATCCCGCGTCTTCGGCCCACCAGAACTTACCGCTCCGACGCTCTCAGAGGGGTTGGGTTTGGAACGGGGCACACCAGTTCAGAGTCACCGAGAGTTTACCCGCGATCTGGCCGCAGTTGCGACAAAAGGCAGGCCATCACGGTGCTTTCCCGGCGGCTATGATACTAATGGCTCTCGTTAACCGGTCGTCTAGGAGAAACTGAAACTTACGGGCAAGATACGACATCGGACACAGGATAAGTGGAGTGAGGCCAAGCTGAACGCCCTGGCTGAGAGTGGGCTGCTCGAACAGGTCACCGTAGAGGTTCTCGAAGTGACCGACGCACGACCGACGATTCTGCAGAAGCTCGGATAGATAGGAGGAGCAGGCGGGGGCCACGTGGAAAGTGTGGGACCTATAGTGGGACAGCAAACAATCTCCATATTTAAATTCCCCATTTCACGTTCGCTCTCTCACCTGCACCCTCCGTCGCCCACCGCGCCTTTCCCCACCCCCGCCGCGCTCCTCCCCTCCTGCCTGGTTATCTCAACATGCGGTGGTCCACTCTCGTTCTCTCAGTCACTCTTTTTTGCTCGCTCTCTTTTGTAAATGCTATCCCTCACGACGTTGATGAAAAACGACATTGGTTGCACAAACGCCAGGGAGGCCCTGGCACTTCCACAACCTCTGACCCGGTCGTTCCACCTCCAAGTCCGACTGTGAACCCCTCAATTCCTGTCGTTTCACCGACCTCTACTCCGGAAACACCCAGGCCGACCTCCCGACCTCCCTCGTCTCCCTCGTCTTCCACCGAAAGGCCGCCGAACTCCTCTACCTCGCAATCTCCTGGGACTTCATCGTCGTCGACTTCCAGCTCCTCCAGCTCGTCTTCCTCATCATCGCAAGTTTTTCTTTCTCTCCACAAGGTCCGACCGAGCTCACTTGGCATTCAGGTCGTCCAGCAGTACATCTCACACGTCCTCAACTTCTACCATTACCAGCCGTCCGGCAACCAACCCAGGCAACACATCCTACCGCGTCTTCAGTTCCACTCGTACACTTCCCAGCGACACCAAGTCTGCTGGGGGAAATGTTGAGACTGGCACCGCATCTGGAAACTCGTTAGTTTATGTTACCGACTTTTATTCAAATGGCAACTGACACTTCACTCACAGTTTCCTGAAGAACAAGGTGGCCGTGGGTTCTACTTTCGCCATTATTGGTTTAGTCGGCGCTGCCGTACTTGCCGCCACAGTCTTCTACTTGAAGAAGAAGTCTCGCCAACGCAAACACCAAGACGACCTAGACACCTACTTCGAGAAGCTCCCTGCTAGCGGTAGGGCCATCGGGAACCCCCCCAGCACCCAGAACCTCGGCGGCGGTAACGAATACGGACTTGGACCCAGCGCTGTCGATTTGGCTTCCCCGGCGAGCAACCAGGCGTTCCTGCCTCGCGATGTTCACTACGGTGCCACCAACCAATATCCCCAGTATGCAAATTACAACGGTTTAGAATACCCTCCCGAGCGGGGATCGGTTGTTGAGCGTCCATCATCGATCGCGCCTGGAACCGCCTACGCAGCTGCCATGTCCCAACGAGGTCATTACAACTACCCGGGACAGGTGGAGGACCCGAATACGGTTCCGAACCATCCTTTCGCCGATCCCGAGCGCAGGCTCTATTGATCATGGATAACACGAACACTCCTATGTCCGTTTCGATCGAGGTACACCCTTTGACTCGGATTCGTTTGATGGGATGGACTCTCACACGATCGATCTGTAGGGCGGCGTGTGTGACATGTCGCGAAAACATATACCATCCTGTCTCCTACCATCATACCCGTTGACCTACCACGGCTCCTTCACTATTTCGCGTCTTGACTTACGACTTGTTTCCCATGTGCCTTGTTGTTTGAATCGTGTATCCACTCTTTTATATGTGGTTCCCGTAGGGCATATTGGGTGTGAAATTGGTAATACCACGGTGCAAAAACCTCTTGGAGCCCAAGGTTCTTGGTACATATTTACCAGCCTCACGACCCACTTCGCGACGACTGCCGGGGTGAGCCCGGGACACGCCAATGCCACCTTTTCATTCGTTTTGCAGCCGCGTTGGGGGCGTCAGTCAGGATCCAGTCCACACTGCGGAACATTAAACCACAGGTTGAGGTACGGCTAGTTAGCTTGATGTGTGATGTCCTTAACCCTCATCTGCATTGTCCCCCTGGGGGACGCTAATCCCGCACAGATCTTGATCGTGGTTCACAGGTTTCTGCGTCACACGATAATTAAGTGTTGGGAGGGCAGGGGCCCGCTCACTGCATCAGGGGATAGTCCGGTTCCGCAGGCACTCGAAGTAGCCGGAGCGGGAGGCGGGGAGGATATGATGAACAGTACAAATCTGAGATCAAAACCAAATTGGGCAAGACCTGTCAAAGTGCCAGGGACAATGATGAGTGGGGCGAACCGAATTCGGAAATCCCTGTGGGACTTTGGGCGGACGTTGCAAGCGTGGGATGCTTTTGGAAGTTCCCGATCAAACTTTGTTCGCCCGTCAATTCAGTCTGGAGCGCTCGGTTTCTCCAACGCTCCCGGTTGCCGGATTCAGGTGGAGCGCGGGAACCCTCGCAGAGTTTTGGGATTTGCGAAAAAGGTACGGTGACGAGGTTACAGCTTCTTGGGTATGACGCAAAAGCGCTGAGTCGGTACAGCCACCCCTCAGGTTCCTTTTCTCTTCCATCGGCCCCTGGTACCTGTGGAGCCTAATGACGCGGAATGCCCTCGCTCCTGCTCTTCTTCATTTTTGTCATGGTCACAGCTTCAGAGTTTCGAAGTCCCACCGACCGGCTATATGGGTCATTGAAGTGTGAGAGTTCGGATGAGCTCAGCGTGGAGTGAGTGAACGAGGGAAAAAACTAGTGGATCGAGATCACGATATCCCGGCCGGAATGAAGGTTTCCATGATAACCGATCGATACCCGACGCACCAACCCCACGGGTCTTTGGCTGAGTCGCGCCCTGTGTAAATGGCTACCGCTCGTCTCCCGTCGTGTGCGGCGCTCTAACGCGTGTGTCTTCAAGCTGTGGTAGAGCACCGATATGATAACAGGGTGTGTGTGAAAGAGATCAGATTGAGATCGTATGCAATTGATTGGACTATGGACGGTTATCGTAACGGCTTCTATTGAGAGGTAGAGGAAGAGAGTCCGCTATCCTGGGGGTTTGACATACGTGATGAGGCGAATGTCAAGAATCAAGATGAATAAAAATAATAACGAGACAGTGAGAGAATTATTGAGATAGTCATAGAATATAGACCGTTTTTAGACTGCTATCCTGGTCCCCCGAAACCTCAGGAGATCGAAAGGTATAAGAAGAGGAAAATGACATCAAGAACGATTCAAGGTATTGTCTATCTTCATGCGCCAATTCTTGTAAATCCCGTTGTCTGGTGTGACGTTGTACTGGCAGACCCCCCAGATCACCAGCTGCTCATTGAAGCCCGGCCTAATCCAGACCTGCTCACGCAGTCTACGGAGCGCATCCTGAGCGTTGGTAGCGTCAATGCGTCGAGTGGCCATCAGCTGGAATTCAGGTCATGTCAGCGCTCGGTGCGCAAGGCGATCAGGGTAGTAGAGGCACTCACATATGCAGCCACGACAGCGGCACCGCGAGACCTCCCTTCGCCGGAATGCACCAAAACCACGCCTCCCTCAGCTATGGCCTGGTGAATGAACCGGCACGCGGCAGGGAAGTGAATGAGCAGGTCCACGAATTCGACGTCGGGGATTGGAAGCCTCAGCTGCTTGATCCCGCCAGCAGGAACATCAGCTGGGATAGGATCAGTGCAGACAGAGACGATGTGGGTAACCCCCCGCTCAGATAGTGTGCGAGTGGCCCTTGCAGCGATTAAACTGTAACGAGAACGGAAGAGGAACGTCAATCATATAGAAGGGTTTCGATGGAAAGGGGGGTGAGGCACGTACTTTCCCAACAAGAGCTTGTTATCGACGATCGCATCGACGTTCCTCCAACCCATCGTATCTTGAGCGTCGAAAGGGTATATCTGGGAGGAATGTACAGAAAGAAAGCGAAGAACGAGGAATTCCACGAAAGAATGCCTCAGGAACCAGGAGCAGTCTGGAGACATCCCATGGTCGTCGAGTCGAGTACTTTTGTACTGGCGTACCGGGATTGAAGTAAGCGGAATCCGCGTCGCGAAATATGTCGGTGAGCATACGGATGTTGGACAAAAGTCAAAACCAGTGTGGACGATCGACCGTTGGGTTGAGGTGATTCGCACATGCTATTCACAGCAAAAACAGCACAGCACTGCAAAAGTAGCACCCGACAGACAAAAGGCGCCCACCCACGCGTCAAGGGGCGGGAATAAACGGAACACGAGGCAAAAAGGCACCAGCCGTTGGGGCACAGAATTCAATCCAGATTCGGTTGGCAGGCACGTGAGGCAATGCGGCTGAGCCATCGAGGGGAAGATGTCTGGACTGAGCGGGAATGAGCAGGGGCCTCACTGAGTCGGTGCCGGGTGGCCACCGTGATCCTTCATAGCTTCAGGAGTTAGCATACTGGGACAGACACTCCAACCACCCGTGGACAACATGAGGTGGGCAGATATTACTTGACTCTGAGGCTGCCGCCCGGCTCTCGGGAAACCGAGACGGTGCTCAGTCGCGTGGACGCCTGTACAGTAAGCATCGTCGCTGAGAGAGGAAGAGAAAACGCGCTCTTTGCCGTGCCCTAATGAAAGGAGAGGATTCGGTACCCCCCCACGCTCGAATCGAAAGCCCGCACTCCGGACTCCCACCACCACCGTTTCTTCCCATGGGTCGGGTTGCCCTAGCCCCCGGAGGCAGATCTGTGCGGTGGACGACCAGATCTCCTGCTCTCTCTCCCTCCTCAGAGTTGACACGGATTCCGGGTCAGGTTCAGCGTGGTGGGTGGGGGGGGGGGGGCAGATCAAGTCCGTTGCGGGTGTGCAAAACGGCGGCCGGGCCCCATGTGTTTTCTTTGTCTTGCCTTGCTCGCTGATAGTGTCTGATACGACGCTCCGAAGCCTCGTGTTGGGGTTATCAGGCTTCAAGATGGGATCCCGCGACCCCTTTGTAGTGATCTTAGTCTTCCCGTGGGGTGAGACAGTTGATGAGGACCTTCCCGACTGGCACTCCTCGTGGAGTTGTCGAGGCATAGGCACGTCCAACCTCCTGGGGTCGATCGTGCTCTCTCACGACGTTGACGTGGATTCTGGCGTCATGGGTATCAGGTGAGTGTCCTCGGAGCATTCTCTTTCTCAAACGGTAATCCCGCTTCGCTTACGAGGTTTACGAGACGGTGGACGTCTAGGATGGGTGGAAAAGATCCAACAAAAAGACCAATTTGCCACTACGGATGAATTTAGTTCCATCCTTTGGGTGTCGGATCTTACTCGGTTTCAATTTTACGTCACAAAAAACGCTTGTTCCGGCAGGAGCTTGAGCTTCAGCTCGTCCATCACCCGCTGAGATTATGGGTTTCCGACAACCTGACGGGATCCACGCTTGGTATATAAGACCGCACGACCCCTCCATCTCATCTCCTATCTCACATTGCCCAATTCTCCACTTCCCCTGTATCTTCTTTGCCCCCCCACCCATCTACTCTTCAACATGCGAATCCCCGAGGTCGTTTGGGAATCTGTAAGTCTCTCAGCTCCCTGATTCGACATCTGTACGTCTAATCTTCAATCCTACGATCTGCAGTACCACTCGGACGGCCGGCCACGTAATACGCCATTGCCGTCGACCGTCCACGGATGGTTGACCAAGATGCGCGGAACCCTGCTCGACAACGAGGCCATGCGTTATCAGGGCATCAAGGAGATGAAACAAGCTACTGCTGTGCGAATTCACAAGCAGAAAGAAGAGGCCAACCGCAAATTGCAGGACCTCGCTCGAGCCAAGGCTGGACGATCACCCTTGAGACCCTCCGCCACCCAGCCTTGGTTGCGCCTCTCGTTCTTGCGCAACCGACCAAAACCCATCCCTCGTGGTTCCGGTCGTCCGACCGCCACCACGCGCAAGTCCTCGTCTTCCCATACGCACAAAAGGAAACCGCACTCCTCGTCCTCGAGACCCCGCCATACCAGCACCAGCCGGAATTCCAAGCGTCCCCACACCCAGAGGAAGGGTAGTCATGCTTCTCGCTCTTCTAAGCGGAGTGCGAAGAAGTAAACCCATCCCCCCTTTGTTCGCCTTTCCGTCCCTCTCACATTCCCCATGTCTTGACCCGTGAACTGCGTTCACACTAGACTCGGATGGTGGACACTTTATTATCCATTTATTTTTATTTCAGTGGCTCGCTCATTTCGTGTAGGATTTTAGGTGTACGTTTTTAGGGTCACCGGTGACGGGTTCACCCTTCATCTCCATTTGTAGATCATGATCATGGAAAGAGGTCATTAGCGTCCTCATCATTCTTGTAGCACAAACACCCTTTACACACGCGGTTTGGTGTATGATAGTCAGCTTCCATAACACAGGTCGAATATGCTGTACGAGTGAGAGCGATTGTGACCATCAACTGCCGAGTGATTCCAGGCTTTTGGGGTGCCTTTGACAAAAAAGGCATACTAGGAAAGTGGGATTGATCCTTTTCATTTCCGACAACGCATCACCCAGACGTGGGGTGATAGTGGAGAGTGTGTCCTTGTGCATCCGAGATAGCATTGAACGGGTACCCCCATCCGGTTTGGACATGTTTGTTTGATTGGGACAGGAGGTCCCGGTATCGTTATCCGCCCAGCGCTCTGGTGGAAACACCCCCACTTCGGTCCCCTTCATTGGAGTTGCATATATGTTTACCCGTGACTCTTGGGTACTTACTTGATTTCCGACTTGGAGCAAAAATACCCTCGTTCGTTGAGCTCGCTAGCGGTCTGTCGCAGCGAAAGTCCGTCGGAGCTTGCGTTCATTAAATAATATGAAAGAGGGCGCGAACGAACCCTCAGACCTGATCCATGTTCCGTTGGTGTTAATGAGCGCGAACCTTTCAGAGAGAAGTGTTCCATTCCATTTCCGCTTCGATTGCACCTCGGGAGAAACCGGGGTATGATTCGGGCTGTGAGTCAGCGTTAACCTCGCAATGAATCACACACACTGTATCAACGTGGCGGGGGACCAGATGCTGCTGGGAGTTTGCCAAAGCCAGACCGGCGGGAACAGCGCCTCACTGGATCCGGTGGAGCCAAGCACTTTGTGAAATTACGACGGGAGCCTGGGATGGTGTAGAGCGTCATCCGAGGCTGGACCCATAGGAAATGGGGGTCACCCGACCTATGACCCCAGGCATGGTACCACAAGAATAGAACAGCGTGCACAGGTGTGAAGAGCGGACATTCGTGATCGGTAGCAGTTGCGAGTAGGAGGATTGGATGCCAACTAAGCTCGTTGGTGGAAGGGGGACCCTACGTTTAATAAAGTCTCGGCCCCGGTGCGAGCCCAGCTCGGTGGAGAAAATAGCGGGAGCCTCCAGTCCGGGTCCACAGAGACAAGTGAATGTGAGCGCAGGACTACCCTGGGTACGGCCCTGGTTCCGAATCCCAAGCTGGCACATGATCGTAGTCCTGGATGAGGGAGCAACCGTGGGAGAACTCGAGTTCCTGTTTCCACTTGATCCCACTGAGGTCAGGGATGTCGTCAGGTGGGTCTGGCCCGTGGGTCTCTCGATGGCCCCTTCGGTTGTCTAGGTTGTTTCCGTTCAACCAAATCCATCCGATCGCCTGGCGCTTCGGTGACCATCGAGCAACTCGGCGATCTTCGAAGGTCTCACGGATTCCGTTGAGCAGCCCGATACAGTCCCGCCGCGCACCCGCATCACTGGTGGCTGAATGTTACGTTGGGGATTGAGCCGACAGTATCTAGGCGACGAACCTTCACATGCGTCCCGATGCCCCGAGCCATGGCCGACAATCCATCTATACAGTCCACGGCGCGGGGATCTGTGAATGCGGGGTAACTGACGCGTGTTGCAAGCACCGCGATCCCGGTTCTTTATCGGTTTCCCTCCAAGACCCTCTCCTCCGCTCGAGTCTCAGCACACCGAGAATCGGCCGAGAGAGTCGAGCGCGAACACGGCTCGAGACGTTCATGGGATCTGGGCCTGGCCCGGCTAAGCGTACCTGGCGAGCGGTGGGTGGGTGATGTAACCGTTTGAATGGGTCATCAGTTGCTCTGTCAGTGTTCCGACCACGGGCTGGTGACCGCCGGGGTGGAGGGTGGTTCCACCCAAAAGCTGGCCGTAGGGGACGTTCTCCCTGGGGGTCCGATGAAGGAGGGTGGGTGTGAAATAAAACAGCTTTTTTGCGAAATGGATTCCGTAGATCGCCAGCATGAGACCGCAGATGAAACTTTGACCACGTGGTTCATCCATCCCGCACATCCGGTCTTGCCGCTTTCCTCAGCTCTCTGTCCCCAAACGGTCATCTCAACAATATCACCCTGCCATCTCCCCCCGTTTCATCCCTTTGACTGCGTGCCACGACTCCCTGAGTCTGCCTCTCTCCTCTCGACCGTCGTGTCTCTGCCCTCTCCATCCGCCCCAGGATGGCCATAAACCCTCCAACCTACACTTGCAAATGTCTCAACATCCGAATCTACTCGCAGCAGAACCCCAAGGACGCCTCGCCGTCCGAGGATGACGACTTCATCCCAACCAGCGTCGACGATGACGGTATTACCATTGTAGGTCCCCGATGCACCACCGTTGTGGCGTCCCTTTGCCTGAATTCTTATGGTTGTAGGAACACAGTCAACTGACGCTCCGAATGCGATCCAAGGTCCTCCCAGACTCGAAGAATTCTTCAAAAAGCATTCGATATATGTCGCTGATTTGCCTCAATTGCCAATCACCCGCCTATCGCGTCTCGCGACCTAGCGTCCTCAATGGAGAGGAGAGGCCCGGGCCTGTGATCCCCACCGAGGAATGGGTGGAGAAAGACGTATTGAAGACCTCGACTGGGAAGGTCGAGGTGCATAAGGGTTGCCTGGTGCGTTTTAATCCCGATACAAACGTTGTCACGTTTACCTCATCCTTTGTTGATGGCTCGCACAGACGCGGGAGGCCATTCTCCAGGAAGAGGCCAATCCGTCGTATTCTCGCATCTTCCGAATCGTCCTACCATCTGATAGCACCACTGCGGAACCCATGACTCCAGTCCCCCAACTTGCCCCCGAAGCCGCACCTCCTGAACCAAAGGCGCATTTACCCACCTTGCCCCCATTATTCCTGCCTCCACCATTCACCCCCTCGCATCCAGCATTTTCCTATCTCTCTTCGATCGCGAATTCAGAGTCTCAGGCTATCCGGGATGCTGCCGAGGAGTACTTGGCCCGCGTGACACAGGAGAAACTCGATGAAATTAGGGCCCACGAGACCCGATTACGACAACAAACGGAGTCTCTGTGGTCTCAATTTAGGCAGGGTTTGGATAAATTTGGCGGCGACAAGAAGGATCACCAAGGTCTCGGACGGAAGGATGGTGGCAAGTGGAACGGACAAGGACATTCTCCGTCTCCAGGGGCACTCGTCACGATAAATGACTTCGTTCCCACTCCCGCACTTCACCAGCGATTGAACGGAGGTGATCTAACCCCGAAGGCTTCTGCCCTTTCTACCTCCTTGGCGACTTCCGGATTTCATCGCCCACGGGAACGAGGGTCCCCAAATCCGTCCAGCCCTCCCCAGCTTCCAGAGACCACCAAGTCGCCTTCCACTGCCTCGTCGACCACAATGACAAATTATATCAAAGCAGACGAGGCGAATGACATTCTGGAACCTTTTAAGAGGGATATGTCGGATTCCAAGGACCTGGCCACGAGCTTACTCGTCCTGAACCTTGAAGCCGAAATGGAACGTCGCCGGCGCCCCGACAGACCTGAAACCGTACCGGAATCGAGCGCGCGAGGCGCTCAACAACCTGATACCACTGCGGCTGAGGTCACCCAACCCAACGAGGATACCACCAAGGCTATTAATGGCATTGATAGGGGTCTTACTCGGAGCCCACAACCAAACACCGATCAGTCGGCGTCGGAAACCGAGACCACCAGTCCCAAGGCAAAGAAGGGCAAGCGGAAGGTAACGTTCGATGTCCAAGCGGACGTGGTGACGATCAAGCGGGATGTAACAAAGGAAAAGGAAGCCAACCAGATCAACGCGAGAGTCAATGGTCAAACAGAAGGTTCGGCCTACGCTCTGGATTGTTGCGTATATACTCAACTTTGCCTTTAGTTTCGATCTTCGATCTGGAAGAAGACACCGATCGCAGTCCCTCTAAGAAGGAGGCTGCGCAGTTACCGCTCCTCGAACTGTCTCAGGCGTCACGACAGAAGCCCCATCAACGCTCGCGCACGCCCGGTGGTTCTGGATCTGGCTTGCCTCAATCGCTATCCTCTTTACGTCCTATATCTCTCCCCTCCACTTCGAACTCCAAACTCGTGACACCGTCGGAATCTACACTCACTTCCCCAAAGGAAGAATCTGCTCCTGACTCCGTGGTTGGTTCGCCCGAATCGGTCAACCCGTACTTTGCCCCCAACGAAGATGATGCGATGTTGAAACTCGTCGCTGCTCATACGCCTAGTCACCGTGGCTTGTGGGACAAGGGTAACAGGAAGGCGTTGAGGATGGTCATGGGCGAAGAAGACACTGGACGTGGATCTGTCTCCGAGAACACGGTTGATAGCGAAACAGCGTCGATAAACGATGGAATAGGTGCGTCTCCACGATGGTTGTTCCTAGGCTCACACCGATGTTGAAACCCCTAGGCTGGACCTCATTTGAGCCCCCCGAAGATATTGCACGGTCGTTACCCGTATTTATTGCCCCTCCCCTCGCGTCAAAGAACTCTACGAAACCCGAACGATCAAGGGTCACACCTGAGCCTCCTCTTCCACTCGAACCGAAGGTAATCGTCGAGGAGAGCGTAGAGGAAGACGCAGAACCTCTTGAGGGTGAGGGCCGCGGGCGCGAGCAAGCATTGCGAATTATACAAGCCAGAAATCAACTCCCTGAACCCGGCATGTGGAGGAGTCTGGCGTAATCTCAGTTCCTCTCTCTCGACAGCTACAGTCCTCTCAAGTATCAACCCTCGATTCCTTCAACCCCTCAGTACCCAACGGACGATAATCCCTTCTCTCTCCCGTCCCCCCTAATTTTAGCGTGTGTCAGGTGTGCATATGCTGTATTCCAAACGTTGTTTGTCCCTCAAGGTGTTTGCCCATCCCCAAACCCCTACCACGCTTCAACTTCAATTTCGGCCCTCTGTATGTGTAATGCATTTGTAGCTCCCTCACTCTCCTCCGGAAATAATTGTCGTTTTCTCCCACCACTTCGCTATCTCGCTCTCGCACATACGCACGCACTACCCCCCTGCTCCGATCTTACGTATACACCTATTATTATTTCCTACCCCTTGCTCGTCGTATCGGGCTTTTCTCATCCCAAGTTCCCTCAGCATCTTGATTTACACAACCGTGGTCTGTTTCCGTCCTCTGTAGTCTTGGTTTGTGTTTGTTTCCTGTATTAGAGTAGTCTTTGGCTTTCTGCGTAATACGATGCATTTTCGATCTAAGATCCTTATCGGACCGGCGTGACGATCTCGGGTTTCACGTCGGGGTCAAACTCGGGCGGTAGCGGGAAGACCGGAGTGGGAGGGGGTGAATATTGCGCCCGTAAGCAGAGACAATTAGAGAGATATGTATATACTGCTAAGCAAGTGCGGAAGCTTAATGTGGAAAGTCTACTTTTGGAGGGGGAATTAGGCAACGGGCTCTTGAGCACGGTCAGCGTCAGCGTCAGCATCTGCGGGAGCGGGAGTGGGCTCTGGGGCAGGGGCTGCAGGAGGCTCAGAAACAGCAGCTTGAGCGAGCTGGGCCTCGACCCTGGCAACAGCCTCTTCAAGCTTGGCCGCCTCCAACGGAACACCCAGATCGTTAATGTCAACATCCCCAGCACCCTCAGCGCCAGGATCCTCGGTCCGGACCAATGCGTCCGCAGCGCACTTGGAGCATTCGCAAGCGAACTTCCAACCCCTCGCGAGCTCTTGGCGTCTCCTTCGTCTAGCTTCGGCGACGGATTCATCGGAGCGTTGGGTGACGTCCACGTAAGCCATCGTGAGCTCCTCGCCTTTCTTGAGGTCGCGGAGGGCGATAAGGGAGAGTTCGGATGTGCCGGTTTCGTCGAATGAGGGGCGGGCGGTGGGGTCACAAGAGTGTTCGAGCTGGCGGCGGGGATTAGAATGAGAGAAGGGGTGAGACGTTTGATGAAGCGTGTGGGAACTTACGTAGCTGGAAACGTAGTAGAAAGCAGTGCCGATCTGTCTCGAGGTGCCAAACGGTGTACGGGTCCTCTCGATGTCTTCCGGACGGTCACTTGGCATGGGCTATGAAAGGACGCTCAAACAAGGGTCTAAGGACAAAACTCAACCATCGCGGCGTACCTTATTGTCACGGCCACCGTTGAAGCTGACACCGATAGAGTTGTACCTCATCTTTCCTTTGAGGACGTTGTGCCTGTCGTCGCCGAGGAGTCGCTCGAGCCCTGGGAGAGCGGAAGCAAGGACATCCGAGAGCAAAGTCTTCTCCTCTTGAGTGACTTCGGTGTCGACGAAACGCAACCTCTCCATGTGATCGTAGTCGGTGTTCTCGTCATTGGAGGGGGCATCGCCTGCCCTCATCTCTGGAGGGATCATCTTGCTGATCTCAGCGTCCACTGCGGACGGACTCAGTCACGAGACCACAGCGAGATAGGTGGAACGAGACCCACCTTGGCGAGCGGCGAAGCGAGCGACCAACAACGGTAACGACTTTCCGTTAGACCTGAGGTACTCCGCGAAGGCAGTCTGAGCAGCATTCCTATTCTCCACCGCACCGGGGATACCCGCCAAAGGAAGGAGCGCAGGGGGGAGAACAGATTCACGGCCAAACAACAGGTTCTGGGATTGGTGTTTGGAACGTGTTTCGCAATCGGTCGAGCAGTACACGGAACTGAAGCGGTCTACTGGTGGGATGACCACGCCTTCGGGATCGACCGAACGCAAACAGCAAGTGCAGTAAGTCCCGGTCTCTTGCAAGTCGTGATCGAGAACGGCGACCACGGGTTTTTCCTATTGGGAATGGCACGGGACAATGAATGATTATCGGATGGGGGGCTTTGAGTGGGATTATATGCTTACGGTGTAAATGACCTCTCCAGCCTTAACGTCTTTATCAAGGACTAGTATCTTCTTCTCGACGGGTTCCTTGATAACCTTGACACATACTCCCATAGTCCTGTCGGGGAAGTGGTCGTAGTAACCTAAACGCAAGGGCGCCAAAATTGCCGGGTTTAGTCTCGTCCCAGCCTTGATGTTGACGATCAACTGCTTACCTGCAGCGCGCGTTTGGACCTGAGTCGGACAGAATATAGTCAGACAAGGGAGTGTATATTAGAATAGGGGTGACAACAAATTAGGCATGGGCAGAGAACAGACGAAGGCTGAGGTGACTAGCTCCCTACATGCATCTATGAGGCGGGGGTCTGGGTTCCGGGATCGGTTAACTTGTCCCATTCGTTGGAGGATGCAACAGAGGGGGGGCTGCCTCGCGTGGGACTGGCGTCACCATCGTCCTCGTCGGAAACACCAGAGATCTCGGCGGCACGCTCTTCGACGCTCTCCCCGAAAGATTCACTAGAACTTACATCCAGGTTCATGAGGTCCATGACAATCTGCGTGTTCAGGGTCAGTGGCGGTTCAATCATGGGTACACTGCGCAACGTACCTTGAAAACGGGAGGTGGAACGCTCTTCTCGTAGAGCATAATGAGCTCCACAGGAGACGGGTAGACCCTCAATGCCCTGTAGAAGGCGAGGGCGGAGGGAAGGGTGAAGGCAGAACCTAGGGACTCTTAGGTTTTCCATAATTGGGACACGAAACAGTCCAAACTCACCCTGAACAGCCATTTGCTCACCCAGACTGACTTGGGTCATAAAGTACGCCTCCTTTTCCTGTGGAGATGCTGGAAGTGGTTCCTTTTGGAGGGCGACCAACGCCGTTCGCAGCTGCTCAGTGGTCGGTGCCGAGGCCGTGACATCGTCCGCTTTCAACTCCGCCGTACTCTTCTCGACCTTCTTCTTGTCCTTGCCTGTAATGACGCGTACGAATCAGCGGGAGCGAAAACGAGTATTCGTCAGCCGGGGATGGGACTCACGCAATTTCTTGCGGAAGGTGGTGTCGTTTCGACGCTTGTAGTCAAAATAGAGAGCGTAGGCGAGCGCGCCGGTGGCGACGGTGACGCCAGCGACTGTTACAGCGGTCGAGGTCTTCATGGCTGCAGCTGTGAAAGCGGAGTGGCAGGTGACGGGCGATCACGTGTCGAAGCCCTCCACAGCGATCGAAGCGCGGCCGCATAATTGGCCGCCGGAGTCCTTGAGCAGTCACGACGACGATGTCTGGAACACCACGACCCACCGAGCAAGAGCTAGAGGAGGCTTTCGTCAAGATCACCTTCCAGGACGAGCGCGAGGATCTGAACAAGGACCCCTTGTACCCGAATTGGACAGAGAAGGGTGAGCGTAACCGCTCCAGACTGCGCATCCCTGCGTTTATTGTTGTATGCAGTCTCGACACCATGGAGTGAACCGCTGGTCTATGCGTGAGTGGGCCTTTCCGTTTAATTGCGCCCATGTCGCTCAGTTCGCTACAATGTAGCACGGCCGAGTTGCGAAAGTTATACCCCGGACACACCGTTGTTGCTTCGCAGGCAGGCGCCACGAATGTCTTGAGCTACCCGGCAGCCTATGTCCAGTCTCTGCGACCAGATTTAATGGTCTCCGAGTCCATATTTGTTCCGTTTGCCCGCAGAATGGGCACACCTGGCGCCCTCGTGGAGCGGGTTACATACGGATGTTTCCAGGTCGCCTGGGAGGTATGAGGGATATCTGCTTTTGTCAAAACACTGAATGAATCCCCCCCAGAAATTTACCTTCAAGCTCTTTGTAGTAAAAGTGGGTTCCCGAAAGGTTTCATTGGCATCGGCGGCTAACGACAGTTTGAAGTACTTGCAAGGTTACAGTCAGTATGTATACCAGTTCCTCGTCCACGAGGGGACCTCCGAGCGGCCTAGCAAGGACTTGCTCGTTGCTGCGGGAGGCTGGTCTCAAGCCTTGCACGATGAAGTTTGGGTGTTTAGCCAGGGCTTCTGGGATAGGGATCCAGGGTTGTGGCAGGAGGTTCAGAAAGCGAACTGGGGAGATGTAATCCTCGATGAGGATTTCAAGACCACGCTCCAAAAGGATGTTTTCGGTTTCTTCGCTTCCGAACGTGTCTATCTGGACCTCCAGATCCCCTGGAAGGTATTGTCGCCCCTAAACGTGCTGACGAGAGCCTAACGTTTCTATTCCCAGAGAGGTATCGTTATGTACGGTCCTCCGGGTAATGGGAAGACCATCAGCATCAAGGCTATCATGAAAGGTGCTATCGAGAAAGACTATTCGCCACTCTATGTTAAATCTTTCAAAAGTAACGGAGATAACCCCCACGGACCCGCCCCTACCAGTTACTAATGTCAGCGACCAACAGGTTGGGCAGGCGAGGAGTTCGCAATCGCCCAGGTCTTCGAAAAGGCCAGGGCAGAGGCGCCCTGCGTCTTGGTCCTCGAGGATCTGGATAGTTTGATCAACGACGGCAACCGCTCTTTCTTCTTGAACCAGCTCGACGGCTTAGAAAACAACGATGGTCTGCTGGTCATCGGGTCCACCAACCACTACGACTGGTTAGACCCTGCTATTACCAAACGCCCCAGCAGGTTTGACCGCAAATTGTTCGTTGTTTTCTATCACTTTCCGTGCACGCAGGCGCTCACCCAACTAAAGCTTGTTTGACAACCCTACCTACGACGAGCGTGTTTTGTACACCCGATATTGGCAGAAGAAACTCAAACACAACAAGGAGATCTCATTCCCTGATTCCCTCACAGAGGAGATCGCAAGCCTCACAGACGACTTTAGTTTCGCGTACTTGAAGGAAGCATTGTGCGTTTCTGGCGGATCCCGCTAATGCACTGACCTCACCCCTTCGTAGCGTTTCTGCCCTGGTCCTCCTTGCTGTTGATGACGGCGACGAGAAGTCTACGTTCGAACAGATGATCAAGAAAGAGATCGCAGCACTGCGCAAACAACTGGACGAAACCGAAACGAACCCCCCGATGCTCAGAAATTTCCCACCGCGACCTATGCCTATCATTCCTCGCGAACATCAGCGCCCTCCCCAGGCCCATAGCAGTCAAACTCCGAGGAAGGGCGGAGCGGGCGATTTTGAATCATACAAACGAGATGTCCAAAGCCGTGCCAAAGCAGCCATCGCGTACAGCAGGTCTTTCATTGCCTAGTCGTTTCCTGTGTTCGATACCGTGTGTACCATTAAAATGATGATGATCCCATTCACCACCGACGGTACCACGCGAGGCACATGAAAGAATCCGGAATAGCACGGCTCCGGTACAACCGGCATGGTTTATCCCGTCCGATCACCACGAGCAGGGCTCTATCCTCGACCTGGAACATGACCCGCAAAACGCTCCCCACACCTGTGCTGTACAGGCACGTATACCAGCCCGCGAAGTTAAAGTGGGTTTCTCAAAATTTTACACAGCTATGAAGCCTCCCCCTTTGGCAACAAAGCCGTGAACATCCTGCTCATGAAGAAAATCCCTCATGCCCGCGTGGAGGTGCGTGTATAACCCCCTGCACAGGCTTGGGTTTAGGGCTTCGTGTGTGTTGAAGGGCTCGGGTTGACAGATTTGCACGCTGTGTAGGTGTCCATGACTTTGCCTCGACCAGAGCTATCTGAAACCATGGGCGTAACCTACCGTCGCATTCCTATCCTTGCAATTGGAAGGGACGTTTATACCGATACGAGTCTCATCGCATCGACGCTCGAACGGCGGTACCCTGCCTCCGCTGGGTATGGGACTCTCTTCCCCCCGCGGAAGGGTGGTGGTTTATCGGACACGGGGATGGCCAAGGCGCTCGCCATGCACTACTTCGACCGCGCCGTTTTCCCGCTCGCGGCATCCTCTATGCCGTACAACAAGTTCCCTGAGGCATTCTTGAAGGATAGAGCTGACGTGAGATACCTTTCGTTTTTTTCATGGACCCCGTTCTGACGGTAGAGGAAGTTCATGGGCCAGTCAATGAACGTGCATGCTCTCCTCAAGGTACAACCGAGAATCAAAAGCGAGCTGAGTTCTCACGTGGTGCGTCGAAGCTCGGTATCAATGGGTGGCTTTTATCGAATCAAGTCCATTAGAGCTTGTTAGAGGAGCAACTTTCGGATGGTCGCGAATGGTTGTTTGACACAGAGGCACCAGGCCTCGTCGACGTTTCTACCCACGCCACCCTTGGTTGGGCCTCTGTTTTCAAGGCTTTGAAGGACCTATTTGATCCCAGCACGGTCCCTCATACCGTTGCGGTATGTCCGTAGCCTCGGACTTCTCACTTGCGAATCTGAATGGGATTAAAGTGGATCACCCGCATGAGGGAATACCTCAAGACCGCTCAGGGTTCGAATGTCGCCCCTGTGGAGAAGTTAACGAGTGAACAAGCCATGAAGTTGGTCCAGGAGGGAGATGTGGAAGATCACGCTGGGTTTGATGCCTCAGAGGCAGAAAGACTCGGCCTCGCGCCTGGACAAACAGTCGCCGTAACACCTACTGATAGTGGTAAGTGAACACCTCGTACTTCAACTTCGAGCTCGTCCCCACCTTCTTACAATGCACAGGGAAAAACCATCCGACTGTCGGCACGTTGGTCGGATTGAACAAGGAGGAGGTTATTATCCAGGTCAAAGGGACCTCTGGTACGCCCCTCCACGTCCATTTCCCTCGCCTCAACTTTGTTATCCGCGTGCACAACGCCAAATTGTGAGCAAATGTTTCTGGACTGACCAACCGCATTTACGGAGTATATCCTGTAAAATATTACTACATTTCAATCCTGGGATACCAATGTAATTCCCCACCCCAATCCAACCGAACGTTGACGTCGAGCCTCCGGCCTCCAAGTAAGCAAGAACGTAGTGTATTTTTGGCGCCGCGGCATTGATGACGTTTCCCAATCGGTTTGCGTGTTTCGTTCGTCTTCTTCCGGCATCCACCTACCCTGCCACCTCGAGAGGCATCGCCAGGATGCCTGACGCACCGGCTACCAACAATGCCCAGCAAGATGGTCGAAGAGAAGGTAGCGGCATGTGGGGCATGCTCCAAGTGCGTAGTCGGCCACGAGATACGCGTGTTGGTAAATTGACAGAGGGTCTGGTGATAGCAAGTCCTGATAATTTGGGTGGTCATGCAATTTGGTGTGTACGATACTACAGTGTTGTGACGCGAGGTTCCGGAGCTTTATCTGTCGCTTACAGCTGGGAAACTTCTCGGAGGAGTCAAGCCCCCAGCGGAACCGTCCGTTGACGTTGCACAGGCAGGCCTGGAGCCTCAAGTAGGACCCGACGGACAACCTTTACCCGTCCAGCCCAGTTCGTTTACTGATGGCGTCCTTGCCTGGCCATTCGGAACGAAGTTGTCGATGCACGTCCATTTGTCTACGAATCCGAATGGTGATGTGTTTGGACACAAGGAGCCCCTTCCGCATTTCGTTTGGAATGATATCACGTTTGGCGACTGGAACGAGGCTAGGGTTATCGATCTCGACGTTGATATACCCAAGGTGCGTCGTGTCATTCGTGGTGGCATCGGTTGCACTGACATGTGACTATCGTCAGAGTGTGCAACGTAATGGGTCGCTGTGGGCGGACGTTTTCTTGGTTAAAGACAATGCCACACCAAACCCGCGCTCCCCGAGATATAACCCCCTCCTGGTGCACCACTCTCGTCAATGTATGCGACTGATTTCTACGACCCCAGCCCCTTCTAACGCGGATGTGTAGTGTTGACTTACTATTTACCCAAGGAGAAGGTCAGGAAGGTGAAAAACCTCCTGGCAAGTAAGGAGGGGAAGCAGGAACCCGAGCCCGAACCGGTCCAAGCAGATGAGATCGTTTCCCATTGGCACCATGTAGGTGATCCAAACTTCCGGTACTACGGTTGGTGACTCCTATCCAGAACTTGTCATTGGCCTTGGTCTCGGATACAGACAAGTTGAGTATCACTAAAATGCCCCCTCCCGTAGCCCAACGTACGTTTCTGCACCTCCACTGCCAAGCAGGACTGATTGAACACTCTGGACCGAATTCAGACATACACCTGGTCCCTGGTGCATTGGATCCGACTCGAACCATGGGAGTCTTCTATCCCATTGTCTTTCCAAACGAGTTTTGGCAGTTCCGGTCGCACTTCGTCGAAATTAACTCGACGGTCGCGCGCCAACCGTTGCGGGTCACCCTACATCCCATGTCTTTCATGAAGTTCCAATTGTATGCGACAATGACCGTCGGGTTCAGGGACGCGGCCAAACAGCAGGGGACTGGAGCTGAGGTCGATGAATTGAAGCGGATGCTCACAGAGACCAACCCTTATTTCCTTGCCCTGACTGCCATTGTAACAATACTACACACCGTGTGAGGGTTTCGAATGGTCGACGCGAAACGCAACGGACTCAATCACCCTTTCCAGGTTCGAGATGTTGGCGTTCAAGAATGATGTTTCCCACTGGAAACAGAAGAACGAGATGGTCGGAGTCTCTCTACGAACGGTAAGTCCGCCTTCTGTATTTAGCTGTTTCCTGGTACTCAGTATCTAATCCATACAGATCGTACTCAACGTTTTTGTTCAAACGATTATCCTCCTTTATCTGGTTGACAACAACGAACAAACGAGCTACATGATGTGAGCGCCACGGGCACTTGATGTCAACCGACATTGACGGCTCTCACCCAGCTTGTTTACTTCTGGAATGGGCGTATTGGTTGAGGCCTGGAAGGTGTGTGTGCAAGATCTACGGCATGGCTGGCGCTGACTCTTGCACCAGATCACGAAGGCTGTAGATATCGTCGTCATCGCTGCACCCGAATCGATCCTCAAGCGTCGGATCGAAATCCGAGGTTCGTTCTACTGGTGCCTCTTGTCCGTTGGACGCTGACGGTTGGCCAGACAAGCACGTGTTGAGCGAGGACGAAATAAAGACGAAAGAGTATGATGCTCTTGCGTTCAGATACGTATCCTACGTGGCAATACCTTGCCTTGCCGGATACACCATCTACTCGCTACTCTACGAAACGCACCGGGGATGGTACAGTTTCGTAATTTCGACCCTGACATCTTTCGTGTACATGTTCGGCTTTGTGAGTAAGCCCGCTCGCGAATCTGTTGTTCTGCTCACCCCTCCTTCAGGCCCAGTTGATCCCTCAGTTGATCATCAACTATAAGCTAAAGGCACGTGAAACGCTGGGATCCCGAGGATAATCGCACCTAACCTCTCTCCGTGAGACAGAGCGTCGCTCACTTGCCGATGAAAGCGATGATCTACAAGACGCTGTCTACCGTGGTTGATGACTTCTTCGCGTACGTCGCACAGCTGATCGGTTATCACTCGGAAAAGTCCCCTCACCCAGATTGGCTGTAGTTTCTGCATCAAGATGCCAGTCCTTCACCGCTTGGCGTGTTTCCGTGACGATGTGGTGTTCTTGATCTTCTTGTACCAGGCAAGTAAGATTTGAAGCGCCCGAGTACCTGAGCTGATGGTCGGAGGGTTGCAGCGCTGGATATACCGAATCGACCCCAAGCGCGTCAATGAATACGGCCAAGTGATGGCGACTGATGTCGATGCCGCCAAGACGCAGGAGGAGAGCAAACTGAAAAAGAAAGCCGAGTAAAACTGGGGCACTCGTCGGAAACGTTCCGGGGTGGCCATTTTTGTCCGCAGACCTGATTCGGCTCAAAGGGACGAATAGGGGGTTGCTCCGGAACGTGTGAAGGCTTTTGGGTGGAGATTGCGGATGGAAGATATGTTTATTCTCTGTCTGTACTAATACCCAGCGGCATAGGGCGAGATACAATAGAGGATGGGTTATGGGTGTTATCGGATTTGTGATGGCGCCGCCGGCAACGAGCCGTGTGGCCATTGAACGAACCTTGCACCCAAGAGCGAACCATTTCTTCAGGGTCAAAGCGTTGAAGAAGTGACCTGGAACGAATCTCATTGGTTGGCACACGCGGGTAGGTTTAGGTTTCCTTTGCTCTCTTTCGCCCGTGCATTTCCGAGGATACCAGCTCACACCCCCGGATAAACTCGCGATTTATTCAATGGGGATGTACTTAGTCCATTGCGCGCAGTCTGGGGGGTCGGAGTGACCGGGTTGTCCGGTCGGGGTGGCTGATGGCAGTGGCGGAGCGAGGTCGCGTTGCAACAGGTGGAGCGGTGCAAAAGCATAAAGACACGAGTGTTGATTTCATTTTTACTTTCCTTCATTATCGGTATCGCTCGTCGAATCTCCACTCCCCTTTCCCTTTGACCACTCCCCCCTCCACCAGAGGACGATGGCCAATCGACCACCCTTGCCATCTGGCGATTCATACAACACAGGGAACCCCTTCACGGATCGTCCCCGTGTAGTCGGTATCCAAGAGCCCTCTCCGTTCGCCAGCACAACATCTCTCAGTCACGATTATCCACAACACCCGGACGATGGCGAGGACGAGAAGCAGCCGTTGACCCAGTTTTCCGGTGGCTTCTACCCTCCAACGTAAGTCACGGTGGCCTCCGCTGCCTCGCCTTGGTGACTTAACCCTCGGTTTACCCCCCAAACAGGGCCGTTGATCCTAATTCGTTCGGAGATCCCTCTGCTCGTCCAGCGTCTACCGTTTCCACCGCTACATCAGGCATCGATTCCGCTTGGAGACGTCGGCAAACGATCAAACGGGGTGTGACGCGTAAGGTCAAGCTCACCAATGGTAACTTCATCGCAGAGTACAAGGTCCCCACCCCGGTCTACAGTGCTATCGAGGCCAGGTACTCCAGCACCAACACGACCGAGTTCTCGTACGTCATTTTCGTCGGCACCATACCGCCACGATGCTAATCCGCAACTCCGAACGCTATTTCACAGGCACATGCGGTATACCGCTGCGACAAACGATCCAGATGACTTTACCGAAGCCAACGGATGGTCCCTCCGTCAGAAAATATGGGGAAGGCAGACCGATATCTTGATCGCCGTTACATCATATAACGAAGACAAGACCCTGTACGCCCGTACCCTCCATGGCGTGATGTTGAACATCCGCGATATCTGCAAGACGAAGCAGTCCAAATACTGGAGGAGGACCGCAGAGGAAGGTAGTCCCGGTTGGCAGAGGATCACCGTCGCTTTGATTGTCGACGGTCTCGAGGCCATGGACAAGACCGTCTTGGATCTTCTGTCCACGGTCGGTGTATACCAGGACGGTGTCATGAAAAAACAAGTCGATGGAAAAGAGACCGTTGCTCATATCTTCGAGGTATGTTGGACAATCTATCACCGGACGCAGCCGGGATTGAAGAGAACCCCCCAGTATACCACGCAACTTTCCGTCGATGCTACTCCTCAGTTGGTCTTGCCGGTTGGCGATGATCCTAACAACCTCGTGCCGGTCCAAATCATTTTCGTCCTGAAGGCCAAGAATCAGAAGAAGATCAACTCCCATCGATGGCTCTTCAACGCTATTGGTAAAATGCTCGAGGTACGCATCATTTCGCTAAGAAGCCAGCCCTGTCTCAGGTTTCCTCCGCCCGATAGCCGGATATCTGTGTGCTTATTGACGCCGGTACCAAACCTGGACGTAAATCCATTTATTACCTGTGGGAAGCGTTCTACAACGACGCCAACCTCGGAGGATGCTGTGGTGAAATCCACGCTATGATCCAGGGAGGCAAGAAGTTGCTTAACCCGCTTGTGGCTGCCCAGAACTTTGAGTACAAGATGTCAAACATCTTAGGTGAGCTTACCCCCATCCCAATTGCGCTCTATTTTTTACGCCCCGCCGTCAGACAAGCCACTTGAAAGTAGTTTCGGCTACGTCTCCGTGTTGCCCGGTGCTTTCTCCGCTTACCGTTATCGTGCGATCCTTGGGCGGCCGCTGGAACAATACTTCCACGGTGACCACTCTCTCGCAGACAGACTGGGTCCCAAGGGTATCTACGGCATGAACATCTTCACCAAGAACATGTTCCTGGCGGAGGATCGCATCCTGTGCTTCGAGCTGGCCGCCAAGGCAGGTGACCGATGGACGCTCACATACGTGAAACCTAGCAAGGCCGAGACTGATGTGCCCGAGAGCGCTGTTGAGCTCATTGGACAACGTCGTCGTTGGCTGAATGGTTCGTTCGCTGCTTCAGTGGTACGGCATTCCCTGACCAACTTCGGTTCCCGTGGAGCGATGTGACTTACTCCTTCGTAAAGTACGCCACTGTCCACTTCTTCAAGCTGTACAAGTCCGGGCACAACCCCATTCGGATGTTCTTCTTCCACATCCAGGCCCTTGTAAGTCAGATCCGCACGGGAGTCGGCGCATCGGGGTGACGACAAATCATTGATTTAGTATAACATCTTCTCCTTGATCTTCTCGTGGTTTGCACTGGCCAACCTGTGGCTGACGTTTGCGATTATCATCGAGCTGCTCCCAACACAAAATCTCATCGCCTTCGGAACCGTCGCAGTCGTAAGTGATGGTTTCTTCCACTCACTACCCGTGGCGGAGTGTTAACCGGACGATTTGCGTAGACCCACTGGGTAAACTTTGCACTGAAAGGGATTTACTTGTGTTTCCTGGCCCTGCAGGTAAGCAAGTGGCTCCTCGTTTGAACGGAGAACAGTCTTTTTTGATCATAACTACTCCTAGTTTGTCCTGGCTCTTGGTAACCGACCAAAAGGTGAACGTGGGGCATACGTCGTGACGCTCTGGTATGTTGCTATTATTGCCCTAGGTGGGAGAGAACTAAAATTGGAAACCAGGGTGTATGCGTTCATCTCCCTGTACCTTCTCGTCTGCTCCTTCTGGCTGGCCGGCACCGCGTTTTCACGCATCCCGGAGATGCTGAAAAATAAGACCTCAGCGGAGGTCGTCAGGTCGTTCTTCACCCCTCCTATCGGCGCTCTCATCGCCGCTGCCGTTTCTACCTTTGGTATTTACATAATTGCGTCGTGCCTCTACGTGCGTGGTTACATTCATAAACCTCGCCCTTGTAAACTGAGCGTGACGATTACAGCGCGACCCGTGGCACATGGGGTCAAGTTTCCTACAATACCTTCTCTTAGCCCCAAGTTTCACAAACGTCCTGAACGTCTACGCGTTCTGTAACTTGCATGACGTGAGTTTTTTTTTCGTACATCTTTCAAAGTTGCGGAACCAACCACGTTCTCAGGTTTCGTGGGGTACCAAAGGTAGCGATAAGGCTGAAGCCCTACCTTCCGTCTCATCCAAAAAGGCCAAGGACTCGGACCAAGCCGTCGTTGAGGATACAACGAGGGATCAGGGTGATCTCGACGACCAATTCAAGGAGACCGTTCAACGTGCCATCACGAAGCTCGTCGTCAAAGAGGTCGTCGAAAAGCCCACTATGGATGACCAGAACAAGACGTTCCGGACAAGGCTGGTTTCGGTTTGGATGTTGAGCAACGCGATTTTGGCCATCACGATCCAGAACATCAATGGGTTGCGAAACGAGAGCGACCCGAATGCGGACGAGGAGGCGTTGAGGAGCAAGCAGAACCTCTATTTCGCGGTCATCCTGTACTCGACGTTCGGTTTGAGTATGGTCAGGTTCATCGGGGTGAGTTTTAGATCCATATGTTTGCTTCCTCCTGGAGGAGGGCTGATCGAACGTTTCTCCTTTCAGTGTCTGTACTATTGGTTTAAGAGGAACTTGTTCCGATGGTGCAGGAGGAACTAAGTGCGAACGCGAGGAACTGGAGTGGAAGAAGATCTATGATCTTGCTAAACGACGTACTGACACTATCATTTTTTTCTTTCCTGTGAATACGCCCCCCCCCCTCCACCTTGATTCCCTTCCGCCTGATAATCCGATGTAACGCTTGCGCGGCCCTCTTCCAGCCCAGTACATTCTCACCGTGGGCGTATTCGTGAATGAACTTCCATTGCGATCGTATCGATGTGGAGAATATGCCTCCGTCCATCTAGTAAGCCTAGTTACAACACAAGAGGAAGGAGAGCAGAACGCTAGCAAGAGTTACTCTTTTCAAGAGTACATTCCATGGTATTCCTCCGGCGGCGAGCGTGAACGCCCCCTTATTTGTGGATTTGATGGTGGCCGCTCTGAGTCTGGCAAACCCCCAGGAGTTAAGAGCCCGTCCAAATCCAAGTCTGGAAAACCCTCAGGAGTTAAGAGCCCGTCCAAATCCAAATCATCGTCCTCGTCGCCGCCACCATCCTCCTCCTCTTCGTCTCCATCTGTCCCGACACCCTGTTCAGACCTTGGTCTGGAAGCGTTCTCCCGAATGACTCGGAGTTCCTCGAGGTGATTTTGTAGGAGTTGCTCGACCATGTTGAGGGTTTGGGAGACTTCCGCGTCAGTGATCTCTTCGATTGGTCTGTTGTCGGGTTCGCTGAGGATGGGTGTACGGCAGGCTGGACATGTTCGGTGCTGGGCGGTTTGAGAAGTCGAATGGGGAATGAGCCACCGTGTGATAGGGTTTGGACTTACGTTTGTGGTTACCCAAGTCATGATACTACAGGGGTCAAGGGGGTAACGTGTGAGGGTATTGCTCAACACGTACGCCAAGGTTGGAAGAGACTCACTCTTTACGACAGAATATGTGACCACAGGTCTTTGACAATTTCGTGATCCCGAGTTCCTCGATTGGATGAGCGGGTGAGTCCATGGCGGCGGCCATTTCGTGTTCGGCCAGAATCGCAGAGAATGGTACGAAGCATATAGGGCACGCAGAGTCTATGGATGTGGTGAAGGGTTAATACCCATGGAACCTCCGTGGGCTTTGGAGGGCCAATAGGTGAAGGTGGCTGACGCACCCAGTTCACCAGCTGCGGCGAGTTCTTCCTCAGACATGGAGGGTGATTCGGATATCAGCTTCTTCAAAACCGCACTACAAAACAACGCTCAATCAGTTGCAGTTTCTTTATCGCCGAGGGTGCGAGGGAGGAGGGGAACGTACTGATCAGTTGGGAAGATGGTTCGGATGTCCTGTACGATCTGCCTTGCTTGCGTTCGAAGGGCCGCTTGGTCTCGTGGCCACCAGTCTGGGTTTGAGCCGAGTTGTAAGAGCCTTTCCATTGTACTTTGTGGTGGGTGAGTTGTGGTTGAGTGAGGGGTGGCCGAGGGATGATGCAAACGTTTGGAAGCCCTGGTCAGCCGCGATCAGGGCGTGATTGCGCCAAGCGACGAGAGGCGAACCCGATCGAATTCAGGCTCTTACTCGACCCACGATGCACTTCTGGGGTTTGTTCAAGTGCAGGGAACCTTGAGTGTATTCTGGTTATGCTGTGCCCGTCTATCCACGACAGTTGCCTCTCTCAAAGCTGCCGCCGCGCCAACCCGTGGATGCGGTCCACGCGAATATTCGCGCTTATCGAACCAGGTGAGGAACCGGCCTGCTTTTCTTCGCAAGTCATACTGAAGGACGAGTGTAGGTGACATCCCCGGTGTTATTCAATCTCTGCCCCCTTTACGATAGGCACCCAAGGAATCCTTCTGGTCAGGGACGTGATTCTGCTTCCTAGGAAACGTAGGCCGAGGCGTGTTGCCTTTCTCTCACGCGGACCGCTGCGCTGAAGGGCGGCACATGCTCAGATGTCGCGGACAAAATCTCAAAATCTTCGACACCAGAATCCCAGAATCAATGCACTGTGATCTGACAAGTGTGGGCCACTGCACCGGTCGGGAACGACCGCATCCGAAGCACATTCAGATATAAAAAACCACGTACCTGGATACAGCCCTCCTGGGTTTATTATTTTGACACTGTTGGAGGACAAAGCCATCGTGATACCCGAACCTCCTGTCACCCACGGAGAGGAGACGTTCGGACCGTGCGCCGTTCCACTGGTTTCCGTATGCCCGTAGGTTTCGGACATGCTGATTTCGTTTCACCGCCGTCGACGCCCGGCCGATCAGTCGATCGTATGCAACTCTTCTCGGGAGGTTTCATTATCTATCTAACGTGCCACGAGGGCTGCTTCCTCTTGAGCGACTCTATTTGCACGAGGGGTATCACGATAAGAGAGCCATCCAACGGTGTTGGGGTTCGAGCCCTTCCTTACAGCTACACACTGATTTCCGCCGCCGCGGCAGGGCTCTCCCAACCGGACGGATGAAACTACTTGTGGCAGCGCACCCCGTTCACGTCTACGAGTCCCAGGATGAAGGGTGAGGAATGGACGAGGAACACGCGAAGCAGATTCGCTCTGGTGGCGAGCTGAGCGCTGAGCGACCACGTTCAATGGTTTAAATCTAAGATCGAGAGGAATGGAGAGCTAAATTTGCACGAGGTAGAATGAATCACCTGATGGAATCTGGACGCTCCATGCTACTTGACCCCATTCCATACCTCCCTTCCCCTCGCTTCATCCATCCAACCAGATCCTGTTTGATCCTCTTCTAAGCCGAAATCCACAAAAGCCTCAGCCCATCTAACCCCAACGATCCAAGGTGTGTTTAGAGGACTCGCTTATCTCGGTCCCGATAAACCTGCTCTCAGAAAGGCGATGGAAGGGTCGACCAAGAGGAGACCGACGCACATGAACGGGACACGAGTCCCTAACTCCCAGACAGTACAACTCCTCTCTCTCACTCTCACACCCCAGATCTCCTCTGATCCGTTGCTATACTAGTTTGTCTGCGAAGAGTGTAAGAGGCGTGGGATCGCTTGTGGCGGTGTTTGGAGGTTCCACTCTCAGCATGAGAAATATCTCCTTCAATGTCGGGGATGTAGAGAAAGAAGACGGGCCTGTTCGTTCCGCAAGTTGGAGAACGATGGTAAACAAAAGGAGAACGCTAGGAAACAGAAGGAGGTGGCTAAGGGGAAGAAGCGCCAGCGCTCACCCTCAGTAATATCCATCTCAGACTCTGAGGAGAGCTCTGAGAAGGGGAACCAGGTTGCTGGTCCATCCTCACGTCCCCCAAAAAAGGTCAAGGTTGAGGGCGAGGATAAGTGGGAGCGGTGGAGGCATGAGGTTGAGATTGAGACCAGGGCTCATGTAATGCTGGCCAGAGAACTTCACGCTTTTGGGGTCGATGACACCCTCATCGAGGGAGCGATGCGCAAGCTCAGGGGAGGGGTGTAAGTGTAAGAAATCTTCAGGTGTCAAGGGGAAGTGTTCCAAATCATGTCTGTGCCTCACCGTTTGTACTATCAATTCAACCATGTACCACTGTAGTTGTTGCCGTGGTTTCCCGACGCTTTCGTTTCAAATTTCAAGGTGCAGGAGGAACGCGCCTGATGGCCAAGGCAGTGATAATAATGAGAAAACTGGGGGTTGCTTGCCAACATTGGAAACGCGGTCTCTGACACCAGCTTGTCAGCTTGGCCACCCAGACGGCAGTGGAGGCAGTCGCGAAGCAATAGGCTGATGAACGATGCCTGTGTCTCGTCATCGTGGCGGAGAGAAGGGGACCTCTGAGCAGTGAGGGGTAGTAACATAACCGTCGAATGAGTTGCAAACTGTAGGATTGACGTGTGGACGGGCCCCTGCCAGATCTCCGGCGGGTTCGTACGCCATCTCCACGACGTATCGGACCTTGGGAGCGATTGCATCCCTGCTTCGGCAGTTGAGAGCCTGTACCTTTGCGATAATCTCGTTCGCGAGAGCCATTGCCTTCCGACGTTTCTCCGTATCCGTCAATAGTCGGTGGGTCAGCGGGAGTTGCAGGCAGATCTGGGCTTTCGGGAGCGAAACGAGGGTAGGATTGCGAACAAGAGTTTTACGGTGGTACACATACAAACATCAGGCGACGAATTCGAGAGCACGATGGACGGGGGTCTAGGTATCGAACGGTGTGGTTGTTTCGTCTTGGCGAAACTGTCGGTGCCGGAACTCTAGAAAGGGTTCTCTTCGTCGGCGACCGCCATGGTTGTGTCCGAAGCCGTGTCAGTTTGAGGAGTATCCTGCGTCGGAACCGGTTCGCCGTCATCGCTGACGTTGTCGTCGTCTTGCGACGATGACTCTTTGGGTTGGAACAAACCGCCCATCGGCTTGGGCTTTCCCCTGAGGGTTTGGGTTGAACAAAGGGACAGAGGGGATTTAGAAGAGAGCCACGCACTTGTCAAAGTGCTTCTTCTTCGCAGCATTCAACTTCTGCGAGACCGGCGTGAGCATCTTGTCCGTCGGTGAGACGAACTTTGGGTTTCTAAAGATCGAGCAACGTGTGAACGTTTGAACCCCGTGGAACTGGGCAGACATACTGCTCCTTGGCCAACTTCTTCGCGAGGAGAGCCTTCATCCCGAGACCCTGGCCATTGTTGTTACCGAGTGGGATCGCAGCCTGAGATGGGTTGTGAAGGGGCTGGATATGCACAGGAGAGTCGTTGGGGTTGGAGGAGGTAGACATGACAGATGGCGAAGGAGAGCAATGGGTCGTTGCCGTCTGATCTGGAACAACGCGATGGTTGACTTTTGAGTGACGCGTATCGCGTGACCCGTTTCCCACGTTCGCTCATTCTCGTGAAAATTACACGGCCGCGGGATCGCTCGGGATGAGGGCCGATGTGGTTCTGATGGATGAGAAGATTGCCCTCGCCCGGATCTTGCTCTCGAATTTTTGTTAGATGATTCTGTTTGATCTTCTGTGGTCCTCATGGCTGCATTCAACAGTCCAAAAAGCGTAAGCCGGGTGGGAGTGTCTGGCCACGCGTTGGCCACGAGGGCGGTCATTGAGAACACTACGTATCGCTCGTCATCGTCCTCCGAGGGTCTGCTGACCCCAGAGGACCATTTCGAGGAACATGTTCTCACGATCGCTGCATCTCTCTGCTTTCCCCGCCCCCGCTGAGGATATAGTCGACGATGGCCGGGGTCAGCCTCGAGGAATCGACAATCTCCGAGTCTTCACTCGACGCATCTGCAACACCGACAACAGCCGCCGGGTACTCAACCACGAGCCTGTCCCACGACTTCCACCCTCCTCCAAGCCCCACCCACCACAAGCACGCTCGACGGGAGAGATCATCGACGACCCCGCCTGAGACATTCGTCAAAGACGTGAGTTTCCCATTCCCTTCCGCGGCCGAACAGCGACCTCGTAAGGTTTCATCATTGCTCCCGTGCCTTACACGTGTTTGCCATCCAGCTTTCCTTCCTCCTCCGTTCAAACAGCAGGTTAAAGTGTGATCCATACCCAAGGAGCGAAACGGTCCGTCCTTCCTCGCCGACTCCCATCCCCCTCTGAATGCCATCCGCAGGTCATACGCCCTCTGCAGGAAGACTCTAAGGACCACGCCCGTCACCGCTCAGAGTATGCGCATAATTTCCCTCAAAATCCGACCAAACTCAGCAAATTTGACCTCGAATTACGCATGCTTCGAGAACGAGATCCAGAGAAGGTTAAGCGGTCGGAGAACAAGGTATGTATACTGTTCCGCCACAACCCTATCCCTCCCGACTTCTTCGCCTGTTTCCCCCCTGTTCGCTTCCTACCGGTCTTCCGTCCGTGCCGTCTGACGTGCAACCCAGTTCTATGGTTTCCTCCGCCGGGGCCGCCTCGCTTCACACTCAGCGCCGAAAAAGCGACGTTCGCGCTCAGCCGACGAGATCATGGAGATGGCTGAACCACTGCAGAGCGACCTCTCCCTCGCAAACGGCGGCCACTCCGTGCAAGACCACGGTCCAACATTTGTCTCTCCGCCCATCAAATACGGTCCAATCACGTCTCCGTTGTCAAGGCCACTCTCCACGGCCACTGTCACTCCAAAACGCGCCAATAAAAAGCTGCCTCTACTCCCTCCAGGCAACACGACGCCGACTCCCCACCCTGCCATGAGCACCACCCACGTCATCGGTGAGCCGGAACACCCAAAGTCTCGGAAAAAGACATTTTTCGGCATGATCACCCTCCCCGGTTCTCGTCGTTCCTCTGTTTCGAGATCTCGTCCCACCAGCCCATACTTCCCAACACCCGACAACTCCTTGAATTCCCGTCACCCGCGCAAAACAGGCCTCACCACTCCCTCCCCTGCCCCCAACCGTCATGATCTTTCCCCGACACCGCTTAACGACACCACCAACTTCCGTTGGAACAGTGATGTGGCAGGTCAACGATCCCAGCCTAGTTTTGACATTTCGGAACCTGATTCTGGATTAGGCATCGAGACCGTTGTCGCCAAGACAAAGCTGGTGACGATCGTGTCTCCCCAGTCCCGGCAAACCTCGTCACCTGTCCCTGATGCACCTTTCAGAGCTACATTCATCCCGTCGAGGACTGGGCCCGGAATCGAGAAGCCAAGGAGGGTAAACACGCATGAAAGCGATCGTCCTCGGAGGCAGAATACAAGTACATCCGGAAGGGCATCGCCGTTGGCTGTGCTCGGGAACTCGAAGATGTTTGGGGGGAACAAGGGGAAGGAGAGGGAGCAGAGCGTGGACCGAGGCAAGGACTCCAGGATGACGACCCCCGCGTCAAGGCCGGAGAACGAGAAGGGCAGGGAAAGTCAGAATTCTAACAGGGAACGTGGACGGCCTGGTACCGCCAACATCAGCGGGCCGATGAACCTCAAGCTCACCCGGGGTCGGACTAAACATGGGAGTTTCGATTTTGAACGTCCTCTATCAACTTCCGTTGGGTATCCGACTCGAAACGCACGATTGAGTGCCTCTGGCTCACACCGTGGGTCTAGCGAGACGGACAGGTGCGTGAATGGCAACGGCAATGGACATCTCTGGAACGGCCCAAGCACATCCACGTACCCCATTCAGGAGGAACGGTCATCGTTGACAAGAAGTCGGAGTGCTCGGGAATCGGATTATCGTCACCAAGATCGGAACCGCGGCCAGCCAAAGATCCGATTCGCCGACGAAACGAAGGATATCACCCCGCAGGACCCCCGATCCCGGACTCAAACCCAACCCCACCACCCGGTGCCACCCTCAAAGTCGGCCGGGCGTGGTTTGGGACTGTTCAGGAGCGGTAACCCCGCCCCGACCCAGACAAACTTACCTTACCGACCCGAAGGCGGTAGTTGGGGGAGGAACACGTCTAAGCGCGTCGGTCTGGGGGGTACAGGGTTCACGGACGGCCTCCCATCGTTCGGCATGTCAGCCACCTCACTCCACCAGAACGGGGACGTAAACGTACACTCCTCCCGTTCGAATTCACCACAGGTTGCGACGATACCCATGGACAGAACCGGTATGAGGAGGCACACGGTGAAGGGTCGGTCGTTGGATCTTGGTCTCGAGTTGAACTGGGCGCCGACGAGGGTGAAGGAGGAGGCGGTGATGGATTTCAGGGAGATGGGGGTTAGGTCGAAATGGAGGGAGGAGGCAGAGATGAAGGAGTTCGGTCGGAAGAAGGTCTGGGAGGCATTCGAACAGGTCCTCGGAGAGAGTGGATATGCCAAGTTCAGAGAGTGTGCGTTGACGAATCCTTCCTTTTCACTGCCGAGTTTCCGCTGCTGACCTCGGTGTCTACATAGACGTCCAGCGCTTCGACGCAAGGCTGATACCCATAGACGGGCCATCCGGGCTGATGCACAAGGTCAGACGGCTGCTCGATACCTCAGCGAAAGGCTTGGACGTGAAGAAGAAACAGGAACTCCTAGGGGGGCTGGATCGTGTCGTCCAGCATCCACGATGACCACACCTTCCACGTCGATATCCACCATGCTCACACCAGGTTTTTTTTTTCGCTTATATTCTCATATGGTAACCTCATGCGTTGCGACTCACTCCCTTGATGGGTATTCCCCGATACATTATCCAATATGTGTATCCTCACGCGGACACCCCCTGTCTTCCCCCTTCTCTATGTCTATACCTTGCCGCGTTTATACATCTGTTTTCTGCGATTTCTTTATTCGCTAATTTTTGTCGATGCTTTCCCCCCTTTCGTTTTCTGCTTTTTCGACCTTTTTGACTAGATCTTCTGCTCCCGCAGGTTGTATTGTTTAGTAGAGCTTTCGCCTTAGGTTCCCTCATACATCGACACGACAGGTAATGCAATGACTCTCTCTTTTCTCGTTCTAGTTCGGGTCGGTGTTTACTGGGGAAACCTACAAGCTCTTACAGAAATCAGTGAACGCGACATGAGAAAAGGTGGGTGGGGGTCGGCCAACCGCAGGTATCTCCTGCGCCACGGATGACTAGTTGGTTGCTGCCTGTCGTTGGCCGTTACGCTCTTCTGGGCGACGGTCGAGCGAGACACGAGTAAGCTTTCAGGTTAAAATAACAACGTATCGTCGTCACACGGTGTTGGCGACTGCCCTGTTCTCATACATGGTGGGCCAGAGAGCACTTCCAGCACCCATTGTAACGGACAGAACCTGCCAACTGACCGGAAACCCCACGGATGACTTTTTTCTCGGTGTTCATCGGCTTATGCAAGGGTCTGTGAGTGGCACAACATGTATATTTGCCTGTGGATCCAAACTTCTAATGTGACAGATTGTTGTCCTTCTGGCGTACGAGGATCCTCGGGTTCTTACCCCACTCCTGCATCTTCGATTCTTCGGTTTGGATCTGCCTGAACGACCAATCAATAGTCGTAGGGTCCGCATCAGGATCGAACGTGAGGAACTGTGTGCCCCACCCAACCCTCCACCCTTCCTGTCTCAAAAAGAACTGTATCGAGTGAGCGTTCACCGGGGACGCGTCCGCCCATTGCCATCCCAAAATCCCCGTCCCAGTCACCCGGTTCCCACTAAACCCATGGTACGTCTCCAACCTAGCCACGCACTCGTTGAGGACGAGGTCTCCAAGTCCGAGACCGCGGTGAGACGGCTCGACCCAGAGAACCCCGAACGAACCGTCTGCTTGGATTATGGACCACGCGACGGGGGTCGACTTTGGGGTTCCGGTAATGTCATCGACTGCGTGTCCGTCGCGGACGGAGACGGAGGTGTGGGCACGAGATTCGAGGTAGGCTTTGTGTCTCGGGATGAGAGAGGTGGATTGGATGAAGTCGATGTCGGAAGGTCCGAATCGAGAGATGATCCATCGGTCTGATTTTCGGTATCGCGTTTTGCCTGTTGCGGGAGGGGTGTCGGGTGGAGACGCCAGTTGTGGTGGTAGCGGTGGTGGAGGGGGAGGACGGATGAGACAGACCAGAGGTCCGGACCGCATAACCGTGATCGGCTCGAGACATGGAACCCACTTCTCATGCATCCTATGGACGTGGTACCCCCTTCGTTTCACCCCAACCGGGTTGATATCGAATTCCGGTGTGGGCCCGTCCTGGTTATCCGGTGGGAAAGCGGCGACGACGGGGATAACTTCCTTGAAGAACTCCTGCACATGTTTCTTCCGGCGTCGCGGGCTCCGAGCCCTTCAGATCCGCGGAACAGAAGAATCTGGCTTGTTCCCTCGGCTGGAGAACGATAATGGAGAACAGCTCCGATGGCGTCTTGGCGGAACCGGATTCAGGGTCGGTGGGAGATGCGGAATTCGAAGTAGGCAACGGTTGGGATCGGAAGGGCTTGGTGAAGTCGACCTCGAACGAGGTATAGACTTTGATCACTTCAACGAGCTCGGGACGGGAGTTCACGATGTTCCCGATCATCCCGAGGGTGTGGGGAACGTAGGGCTCGAGAAACGCGAGGACGTTGTCGACCGTCGTTGGGTCTTCGAGTAAGGTGGAGTAGATGGGCATCCGGGTCGAGTTCCTGTGTGTGCTCCTCGCAATCCAGCGGTGGTTATAAGATCTCTACACATCACAGCCAGGCTGATGTGGGGATTTCAGAACCATAAGGTAGGCTACCAGAAGGTTTCTCCGGTCCCACTAGGCGACGCACCCGTGCGATGAAACTGACGCCTGGCGGACCTGAAGTACTGGATGGGCGGGGCGACAGCCTTCTACAGCCCCGGCGTTTGGAAGATTGGGCCATCGAGAGAAGAATCGTATGGACGTGTTTCCTTGGAGAGGATACCCACGACCCGGCGGAACGCTCAGGGTCCTGATGGTTCCCTTCGAAGTCTCTGATATCCAGAGCAGGCCTACGGACTGTCGCTCGAGATCAACCACCACTCGCTTAAATGTCGACGAGAGCGTAGAATTCACGGGGTAGCTATTGACACAAATGCGAACAAGTGGAGACTAGAACGCCCGCTCGTCCAACGACTATCGCCGTTTCCTGGAACTGAGCGCGAGTTTCTTGAGGCTCGACTTTGGCGGTGCCAATTTCGATGGGAGACCAGCGCCCTTTGCAGGCTTTTGAAGATCGAATGTGACCCTCTTTTTTGGCGGAGCGGCAGACACATTCGAAGGCTCCGCAAGACGTTTGCGTTTCGCTGGAGGGGGCGGGAGTTCAATTTCAGACTCGTCCTCGTCATCCTGTTCCTCGTCATCTTCATCCTCGCTTTCCTCCTCGTCTTCTTCCTCGTCTTCATCATCACCATCATTCCCGTAGAAATCAAGCATTCCCTCATCTTCACTGCCCTCGTCCCCGCTCGGCTCTGAATCTTCTGGCGAAGTCCACTCAACATCAAGGACGAGGGTGCGCTTGTCGATCTCGCCAGAGGTCATCCTGACGAGGCCCCTGGATTTCCTAAACTCGGGTCTTGTCTTCAGCCGTGACAGCACACTATCATCCTGAGCGTAAGCTTTGGCAATGGCAGTGTTGGAAGCACTGGAGGTGGAGGGTGTGAAAGAGGGGGGTAGGGTGAATCGGGGAAATTTCCCAGTGTTCCAGTCGCGAAGGACGACGCGTGCTGCGAGTGTTTGATCTGGTTCTGCGGTCTTGTGTCATGTCAGCCAGATTTGAGATGAACTCAAAGGGGCAAACACACCTTCTTGAGGAAGTTGTTTGAACGAGCCACACCATTCAAGAACGCACCCACATCATTATCCGCGAACGCTGGTAGGTTATACAGAAGCATGAGATCTTGCTTCCTCGCATTCGGGACGATGTGGTTCACTAAGGAGACCATCTGAATAAATGCTGGCGGAGAAACGACGTGAGCACGTACGAGGGGGTAAGGGGTCTTTCAGATGGTCAATACGACCTCTTGACCGAAGGAGGATGTCCCGTGTCTTCAGAACTGCCGCGTCATCCTTGGAGGCATCCTCTGGGTACTCCCAGAATAAACCAGGGGTGTCGATAAGCCGGATGGATTTTCCTGCAGCTTTGACGACGACCTCTTGGGGATACATTGTCGTAGATGGTGTTTGTGTTGGTTTGTTGGAAAGTTTGTACACAGGACAGGTGACTTTGCGTGACAGAGCGTTTATAACGGAGCTCTTTCCAACCTTCATGACGAGATCAGCCCGTGAAGGAAAGCTATTGGAGACGGGAACTCACGTTCGTCGTACCGACAACCGCAACAACGAGGTCTTCGCCCTTCTCCTCTGACCATTCACCAAAAAGGTCGAGAGCTGCGGCGACACCAAGTGAGTCCTTGAATCCTTCCGGCCCATCCCCAGACGCAGAGAATATCAGCGTTGGGTATGCTGTCCTCAAATATGCTGCCCACGCGGCCACGGGTTCCCTACAACACATGTCTGGCGACCTTTTAGTTTCGCATCATTCTCTGCGGGGTTGCGAGCCACTCACCCGCTTTGTTCAGGGCAAACACGAGTCGTTGTTCAGGTCTCTTGCCAACCAGACTCTCGATCTGTGAACTCCGGAACGACAGAGGATCGCGAGCGTCCAGTACGTGAAGAATCACGTCGGACTTCTCGAAGATAGCTTGGAAGTGAGGGTATTCAGGGTCTAACAGGATCGGGGCGTCCTCGTCGTCGGATGCAGCGGGTTGTATGGTTACCTTCGCAGTAATCGTCGAGGGTCCCGCGGCAGCTCGGGTATTGTCCCCAGTTTCGGCAGCAGCAAGCTTAGCCGCTTGTTTCTCCTCTTTTCGCTTCTCCTTGGCTTCGGCTGCCTGTCGCCGCTGCTCAGCGATTTCGGCGAGGATTTGATCCTTGTATGGGAAATTTGAAGGGATCCCTGGGTCCTTTGGCTTTTCTAGATCGAAAGCGTATGGTTCAACACCACCCCAAGGGGGAAAATGGGATGCACGACGTACTGGACTTCCATTGTGGATCCTTCTTACCGTCTCTCTTTCGTTTCTTCCGGGTTTCGCGTGCCTTGTCCTTTATCCTCGCGCGCTGGTGGAGATTTGTTCGCTTGCTAGTCTCTGTAAAGCTTCCTTCAGTGGATTGCGGTGTGACCTCCTGGGGGAAGCTCACTCTTTCGTATACGCGGCATGGTTTACGGAGGGACAGAACTGATTCGAGCCTAAATTCTCTCGATCGAAAACTTGAAATATGATCAATTCCCACGCTTGCTAACACCCGTCCCCTGTTCCGCTGCCTCTCCCCCAGGAGTGATGTTATCCTCCCGGAACGCTGCTATTCAGAAACTATGGCGCGGAAGGCGTTTCGCAACCAAGGTCGTACCATCTCCGATGGAGAAGAAGACGATATACGCGTTGTCTACGCCGCCGGGGAGAGGTGGGATCGGTGTGATCCGCGTCTCGGGTCCGGATGCTCTCGACGTGTATTCGCAAATGGTCCGTGTTGTGGCTAGGGGCGGTGCGAAGGGAAAGCAGAAGGAGGTGACTCCGGAGCCATGGAAGATGCGAAGGTGTAGCATCGTGCACCCTCGATCGCAGGAGGTATTGGATGAGGGACTCGCCGTCTTCTTCCAAGGTCCGTCGTCCCCATTCGGTCGGCGTCACGCCTTGCTCTGAATCAAATCCATAGCACCACACTCCTTCACAGCTGAACATACCGTTGAGCTCCATACACATTCCGGGCCGGCACTGCTTTCATCCGTCCTGTCCTCACTCGCCCTCTTCCCGAACCTACGCCCCGCCCAGCCCGGAGAATTCACTAAACGCGCTCTACTGAACGGGCGGCTGGATCTGACGCAGGTGGAAGGTATCAAAGACCTAATTGACGCAGAAACAGAGGAGCAGAGGAAATCCGCCGTCCGAGCTGTGGGGGTGGGTGAGGAAACCCTCCTCCTCCTCCTCCTTCGTTACATCGATTCACGCTCTCCTCCACCCACAGGGTCACGTAAAGCGTGAGATGGATAATCTCAGAGAAAGCGTCATCAAGTGTCTCGCATTGCTTGAAGCTTTGATCGATTTCGGTGAAGGGGAGGACCTCGAGGAAGGTGTCTACGACCAAGGTTCGTCACTTTCGAACAGATCTTCTGTTCTCGCTATACAATGCTTCGTTGTAGTCGTCGAAAAGGCTCAAGACCTGATTCGCACCATCGAATCCCACCTTGCGGATGCTCGGAGAGGTGAGATCGTCCGGTCAGGCATTAAACTCTCCATCTTCGGCCCTCCAAACGCAGGAAAGAGTAGCCTACTCAACTTCTTATGTACGTGTCTCGCCATCGTGCGACTACTATACAAAACATCTCAACGATATTTCCCCGACAGCTCAAAGGGACGCAGCCATCGTTACATCGATTCCTGGGACCACGAGAGACGTTCTGTCGCTCTCACTCGATATTGGAGGTATCCCGGTCATAATTTCAGACACCGCAGGGCTCCGGCAGACCCAGGATGTGGTCGAAAACATCGGGATCGAACGTGCCAATAAGGCGTGAGCTCTGGTAATGAAACCTGTTTGCGGGCTCATACTGAAAATCGAGTTAGCGTACAATCATCAGACATCCGACTCTGTGTTTTATCACTTTCTGAACTACGGGGCACCTCGTCCACGATAGATCTTGCGGACGCAGCCCCAGAATACGTCAAAGCCCTGCTCTCTCCGGAAAACACCTGCATCCTCCTGAACAAATCTGACCTTGGGCAATCCGTGATACCAGAGAAGGTCACCTTCGCCGGAAACCCTCTGCAATTCTGGGTGGTAAGTCTTACCGAGGGGACTGGAGCCAAATCGTTCCTGGATGGCCTCCAACGTCACCTCAAAGACCGGTACGTCCTCAGGCCAAGATTACGAAGCTGGGACTGACCTTGGGCCAGGTATGAGCTAGGTGCTGATTCTCCTTCAACACCACCTCTCGTAACTCGCGAGAGACACCGAACCCATTTCTTTGAGGCTCTTCAGTTCCTCCGAGCCTTCCTCGATACCCGTAAGTCTCACGATTTCCCTCTTACTTCGAAATCGACATCTCTTGTGCAGCCCAGGAGGAACCCGTCCTTGCAGCGGAAGAGCTACGTTATGCCGCCCAGGCAATCGCAAAGGTCACGGGTCGCATTGGTGTGGAGGACATTCTCGACGTAGTGTTCGGTGAATTCTGCATTGGGAAGTAAAGAAGGACGCGTATAAACAAAGGACCGTAGGATCCACCTGATAATAACCGGGACGCTCTGCGGAATAAATGTCGGGAGCCTACCACTAGGATCGAAGTACGGCCCCCATTTCAGGTAAAGTAAGCAGTGAACAAAAAGAGATTATGTAAAATTCGTCACAGTCTAAACAAGAAACCCAGCTGGATTCCATGAGTGGTTAGCCCGTACAAAAATCGACAGGAAAAGATAACCTACATCCGTTGGGGTTAAACGACCCATGGCCTGGTCATCCGCGGACAAAGTGGCGTCGACCATCGCCATCTTCTTCTCTTGTAGTTGAATGATACGGCTCTCGATGCTATCTTCGATGACGATCTTTACAGCCCTCACAGGCCGGTGCTGGCCAAGACGGTGGATACGATCCATTGCCTCTAGGGGGCGGTTAACGACGGTCAAGGGTTTGTGCAACGAGGGCCCTTACGGTACTCAACCGCCGGATTCCACCAGGAGTCCATCAAGAACACGGTGGACGCTTCGGTCAAATTCAGAGCGACGCCACCGGCTTTCAAGCTGATCAAGAACACTGTAACGTGTACATTATTCACTGTTAAACTTTGTTAGCGCACAGTCTTGTACTACACAGCCTGCTGGACGTACTGAAATGTTGAATTGTGGCATCACGGGCCTGTGGGCTCATCGTGCCCTCGAGCCGGCAAATCTAGGTTACGTTAGCCAACTGGGATGGGACGTGTCTATGCACGGTACCTGGAATCCGGCGTTCTGGAGTCGGAACGCGACCAAATCCAAGAAGTTTACGAATTGACTGAACACGATGCTCTTTGTCGTTGCGTCCTTCTTACGGAGGTTGTTCAGTTCTTCCATTAGTGCCTCAATCTTGGAAGATGAACGCCATTGGTCCAGGTTGATTCGACCGATGATGCCTTGACGGGGTTTCGCATTCTCTTCGAGTTCAAGGGCAGGAGCCTCCAAGTCAATCGTCAAATGGACGTGGCAGACTGGACATGTAGGCTAAAAAAAACGGGTCATAAGCATTTCTGAATCGAAACACAGGTTATGAGCCGGGACCTCTTGTTCAATTCCAGCTTCGACGTATTGTTTGATGCATTCACGGTCAAAAACGTGCCTGCACTTCGACTGAATGGCATCCTCTGCAACGTCATTGCAGATACGGCAGATGGTGGTTTCTCCGATCTCATCCGCGCCAAACGAGTTGGCGTTTGTTTTGCTCTTGAGCACGAGATCGGGATGGCAAGCCATTTGCCTCATTCTAGTGAGACTGTACTGCAGGTCAGCTCTCAAACCCCAGAAGAGGGATGAATTCCAACGCACAGGCTGAAGATATTGGAGTAGTCTGGGGGCAATCAGATGTCTGGCATGGGTTCCATAACGGTGCGCTTACTGTTCAACACCGTTCCAGAGTCCACGTAAGTACTAAACTGCCGCTTTGCGTCAGAGAAGAGTGAAAGGTAGAGTTCCTTCTCTTCGGGGCTAAAGTAGTCTCGTCGGACCACGACAGTCCTTGGTGGCAGTCCCAGATCGTCTGCCTTTTGGATCTGCAGTCCAGGTGAGCGTTATTTCTGGAGTTTTCAACGACGAGGACTAGCCTTAGTCCTACGAAGCATCATGCGGTCCAGCAGGATCTTCAACTTCTTGAACGCGAGGTCTCCAGGCCCGCCCATTCCGTTCTTCTGGATTGGGCCTAAGATTTCGTGATTCCAGAGGCACACGTGTTTCATCGGACTGTGACCACAGTCTGCATGGACAGCTCTCAGACGGGGTTCGGGGTGGGAGCAAAAAAAAGACATACCGTCACACTGTCTCTTATTCGAAAACCTCCAATGTAGGGACTTACAATCACAGTTGCGGCAGAAGTAGTAGGAGAATGGATCACCGCCGAGGAACCGGACCAGGCTGTACAACTCTCCGACTCGATTCTGGAGTGGCGTCCCGGAGAGGCACCAGCGGTAGCGAGTCTTTAGTTCAAAGGCAGCCTTCGCAGTGTTGGTGGAACGTTCCTTGATGTTGTGAGCTTCGTCAAGCTATCACAGAGTATAAGCCGAATCCGGGTGTCGGTGGGCAAATGAGCTCACGATGGTGCGGTGCCACTGAATCTTGTGCAGCGGTGATGCCTCTTTAACGATTTTCCCCTTCCGTTTGAAACCGTGTTGCTGCTTCCTGAAACAGGATTCCAGTACGGCGTATGTAGAAAGAACGACGTCGTATTTCGTGATCTCCTTGGTGTTTGTGTTCCTGTTACCACCGTGCCAAACCAGAACCTTCAAACCTTCGGCGCGAGATTCAATCTCGTGTTTCCATTGCATTATGGCGACAGTTGGACTGTAATCGCCGAGTTTCAGTGAGGGTGGATGGAACTCGGACACCAGCGTACTCACGCGATGACAAGGTTAGAACGCCCCTGGTCTGAGACTAGGAGGGATATCATCTGGATCGTCTTACCCATTCCCATCTCGTCCTGCGATCGAGGGTGGTGAGGAAGTGTCTTGGATAATTTTCGCAACGCACTCACGGCAAGGATTCCGCCGGACCAAGGACCGCATTCTTGTTTCCTCATCCAGTGTAAACTTTCCTGCTGGAATGGTAAGAGAGTGACCAGCAGGTTCTTGGGCTGCTCCGCCTTCTCCGGGGCGACGATGGCAATTGTCTTCTTGAGATCTCCCCAACAGCTCTTGAGCTCTGGGTGGAAGAGGTGGAGTTGGGCTGTTGACTTGTCACGCTGGAAGCAGAAGAAAGGCTGTCAATGTATGGCGATTCGGGGAGGGCGGGAGAGGGCCGTACAACCGTCAATTTCCGTCCTAGTTTCTTGCGCATCCTGCGTTCGGCAACCTTTATCAAGGCACGCGTCTGGTGGGGATCAAGGCCCTTAGGTGGTGGCTTCGCCTCGCCGTCCGAAGGTTCAAGAAGACCGTCGCTGACGTCGGATTCTTGGCCGGACTTGTCGTCTTCAGCGCGCCCCCCGCGTCCGCGTCCCCGTCGTGGTACAGGAGGGCGGCGACGTGTAGTAATGCCTCCCCTCGCTCTACGCATGGCGGGTGTGGCTTTCTTCTTCCGAGGGGCTCTCTTACTGGCGGTAGCGGAATCGTCCGAATCAGACGAATCAGATGATTCCGCCTCGGAGCAGGCCACGGCAGTTGACCTGTGACCCCTCGACGCCCTTGAAGACGGTCCCGCCTTTGAGGAGGAGGGGCGAGCTGGAGTGTCGGTGGTTGCCATGGACACTCTGAGTGGAAGGCTGGATCCCCGGTCTTGGGGGACATCACTTTCAGAACTCTCCTCAGGGACAAAATTGTCGCTAGAGCTATCTGAGGATTCATTCTGGACTACACCCTCGAGGTCCTCGAACTCTAGTTCAGAGTCAGGGACAATTTCGTCGTCTAAGTCGGAACTGGGCGGTTGCAAATGCCTCGGCACAGCACGCCCCTTCCCTTTGACAGTTGCCTAAATAGAGGAGGGAATAAGGCGGCCGGGTTGGTATAACATTTCTTTCAAATTATACCTTCCCCTTGGCAAGCGTCCTTGAAGTAGGAACTTCCACATACACCCGTGTGGCAGTGGCTCTGCGCTTGACAGGTTTCGTTTGTAGGCTGTCATCGCTGTCCGATTCGACAGCCCGCTTCTTAGAACTCGTTGCTGCCGAGGGTAGTGACTTCGGAGAGTCGTCTACGTCCATCTCACTGGTCGGAGTGGTGGGCATTGACGGCTTGCTAAAGAGGGAGACATCGGCAGTCGAAGGTGTCTCTGATTGTGGAGGAGAGCAACGCCTTGCGCTTCTGCGAGGAGGCATGGGTGCCGGGAAGGGACCGGAAGGCGACAAGAGGTGAAAGGGATGGGGAGAGGACGAAATGGGGGAGGCGCGTCACGCTCATTAGTTGGAAATAAACAAGGACAAACATCAGCCACAGACGCGTAAGTGAGTCACCCGCCTTGCTCGACAAGGAACGCGACGCGTCTGATTGCCGTCCCAAAGTTCAACCGGCCAAACAGGAGCAAACCGGGGGATGACGTTGGGTGTTCAAGTCCTGAGGGATCTTGGGGCCTGGTTCTGGATTTACTTTCAGAAGTCGTTCGCTGCCTCTTCGGGGCTATCGGGACACATCAGGGAGGAGAGATGAGGGACGATGAGATGATCTCTGGCTTATCGCGGCGATTTGTGCCCCAGCGCTTTGCGGGCACGATGCGTGCGGTGCCACTGCGGGGCCATGTGTCAGTTGACGTCGAGTCTATCGCGATGCGGCTGATGCATCGCTTGACCTCAAAAGACACATGGCTTCAGCGTGTCCGAAGCTCCTAGGCCGAATACATAAATCCCCGCGTCAGCCTCCCTGTTGCTTTCATCCTCTCTCCTCTCTTAACCAACGCCGTACCCACGTCACAGAATATGTTTGGTATGTTATCCGCTCTGTGTGCAAAGCGTCGTCACACTCAGTTGCGCTATGCAGGTACTTCTCGATTCTCCAGCGGTGCTCGAGTCGCTAAGTCCCCGGATAACACTTTCGAGCTGGGTTCCCGTTCGTCCACCTCTTCGGACAACTCTTCCGCAGTCGAAGGTCCGTTTTTCTGTCGGATAGCATACATTGCGCAAGTTCTCAACCCCCGTTCCATAGATACCCTAGGGCCTTCTGAGTCGCTATTCCCACGCACTACATTCGCGGGCTTCCCTCCTTCGACTGAGGAGTCCGCTCCACCTCCAATCGATGCTCCCCAAAATAAGAGCAAGTTCACTGGAACCGTTAGTTCCACTTCAAACAGGTCGCTTTCTTTCACATCCCTGTTCATGAGACCACGGAAGCAGAGGCAGTCGAGCACAAGCAGCCTCAGCTCCGTCGACTCGACCGGATATCAACTGTAATGTCGCTTTTTGTTTCCACACTCAAGCATGGTATTAGTGTCGGATGTATGACTACTGGATATATATTGTAATCAGCTCTCCACGAGGAGAGCCAGGTCCCTGGTTGCAACGTGTGATCACAACGATGCCCGCAAACGGAGACAGAAGATTAAAAGGCGCCTTGATCTGCACGCCTGTTACTGATCCCGGAATTCACGTTGGACCCTCCCTTGGCTGATTGGCCCGTTGGTGTGACATAGAGTGAAATGGGACTCCAGGCGGATGGGCGATTGGGGGACGGATCTTCGACCAATCCGAGGTACCGAAGCCTTCTCGTCCTCTTTTCATGGACTGCGTCTGTATACCCTCTTAATGAAATGGGTGATACAACGTCTCATCTCCACGCTTTCCGTCCGCTCGCGTGGTAGGCCTGGGGACCCAGGCGACCAATTGCCCCTGCCGCTGGGGCTTTGGCATCTCAATCGAGGACTGCGAAAGATCCGGGAGCGTCAGCACATTCAAGTTATGCTTAAAAACGCATGCCATACAGTTTAGCCAGAACTGCCGTCAACAGTGTCAACGATCACATTAACAAGCCGAACGTTTGAGATTCACGAACGTCAATGACGTACACGAATAATCACGGCACAGATGATAGGGGCCAGGCGACATGGGTGCGCGTCGACACCAGAAGATAGGGCGACAGCAGGTCAGCCAGCCCTTGGGGGGAAGGGAGGATCGACGAGGAACAGCATGGTCAGAAACTCAGGAACTGGACCTCGGAGCCGATTGTTCGCGGAAGGATACATGAATGGACTTGCACGACGTCTAGTCAATAGACGCGGAGTGGCACCGTTTCCAGGGGCTCTCCGCTGAGCGTTGGAGTCCTATTTGCGAGAGGCCGTCGGCTCATGTATCGTCTCTTGGATAACCCGGATGCTCGCTCTACAGTTTCCCAGCTCCCCTACAGCCCCTAGCTTCTCGGATACATCGAAGCCTTGGGCTTTGCCTCATTTGGCCTGCGTTGCCCCCACCTGCAGGTGCGTCGCGCTCGGACCCAGACCCTCGGCACATTCAATATAAGCGTGGGCCAGCATCGTAAGACCTACCCTCGCCAAGAAACACCCAAAAACAACTGACCGTGCCAATCCAAAGACGACACAATCTCAAGAGTTACCTCGAAATGATCGTGGTCTTCTCTAGAAGTTCAGAAACGGTGGCATGTGTTTGCAACACCCCGGTGAACGATGGAAACGGCAGTGCGGGTGTTCACGCCATCACCCCGAACGTCGGAAACAGTCACATACGTCCATGCCCGACTCGGTCTGAAAGGGGGGAAATTAGCGACAGCCAGGTAAAAGCGACCTAGTGCCGGTTGAAAACATGAAGGATCGATCCTGTTGAGGTCTATCGTCTCCCCGTCAAGGTCCTTCACGTGAGAAGTCGGAGACCGCGTCCTGCCCGCTCCGCTTTCCAATGACCTTCCTTTGGGCCTCTGTCGCGGTCTTGTGGTCAAGGGCGTCTTCCAGTGGGCTATCCAAACCATCACAAAATCTAATCAGCATCACGTGACACCACTGCGAATGCCAAAGGCATAAAATGTTCCCACAAATTTCCTGATGTCGGGTGTACGACCTCCGTCGTCCGGACCGGCGGAGTTCGCTGAAACTTGTTTATAATAATTAATTCATGCGAAATCTGGCCTTGATACAACTACCAACACGCTTCAAAGGAAAAAAATGCGTCATGGAGAGGGAAATTGGAGTTCGAAGGGTGACCGAAAACGCTCAACGTAACAAACAACAATAACAACGAAGGACTGTCCGGGACTACAAATACATATAGAACACAGGAGATAACATACAGATGACAACGAAGCGGATAACTGCCATGATAACCACTCTTAATCGTAGAAACCGAGGGTTGGGAGGGTTGTCCTAATGATTGGGCGCAGAAATTTGAGGATCGACAGCACATCCAAGACGCGAACACTCACCAGAAAGCCGTCGTAAGAGTCCTCCTCAATCTTCCTCATCGCTACTATCAATAGCATCACTCACTAAAGCGACCCTAGGACTGCATTCCACATGTGGGACGTATTTCTTGAGCTTCAACGCACAGGTCTGCACGTATTTATCCCGACTAACGATCCTAACAGACTTGAGTTTCACTGGCATCGTCGCCCTTGTTCCTGCCATGGCGATCAATCCCTGGATATCGAATTTCTCACCATCGATACGGGAGTCGAGGACCAGTTCCTCCAATTTGGGACACATGGCGATGTCGTTCAACGAGCCGAGAAGGATAGGTTCTTGCACCGAGAAACAGTGAGGGTGCGTAGGCCCTTCATGGAAAAAATCAACCAGTCAAGGGGACAGCCGTCTCGTAGCAGCATATCGCCACCGGCTAGTCTCAGCTGTTCGACCTTCGAGGGGACAAACTTGGCAACAGATTCAAGCACCCGGCAGGTGGCGGTGGCTCGGGGAGTTGCGGGAACGGTGCTGGTTTCCCCAGCCGGCCCAGTGAATCGTATGCTTTGATAGAATTCCCTGACGCGCATGTGAACCCTGAAGCCGGTGAGGTCCCTGATGCCTTCGAGAGATTGTGGGAGGTAGGTGGAGTAACGTGGGTCAACCTCGGTTGTCAACTTCGCGTCAACTGGGACCAACAGGTGGTCGAATAAGAGGGCGAGCGGTTCATTCCCGACGATGTCCATCCTCTTGAGATACGGCAATGACGCCGGTCGTCCAATACGAGCGTCTGTGCGGGTTGCCCAATGGAGTCGGATATTGCGCAGGCGAGGAGCGCTTTCAAAGAAGTCGAGAAGCTGCCCGAAAGAGGTCTCTTCCGGTGAATCGTAAACCAGTGCGAACGACGTGAGGTTTACCATGTTCCTCCAAGGCAAGTCTGTGCGGACGCCCTGCAGGTACAAGTCATGCAATGGAGAGAGGTCTCCGTCGAAGAGCGTGGTTGCGATCACAGGTTGGCCATTATCTGGGTAAAGCATACCGTTGCCTTCAATCCTCAAGGATTCGAGGAGGGGTGCGGGATGAGATAACTGCGCGGTGATCTCCCGGATGTTCTTCGGACGTCCGTGGATGACCACGGATTTGAGTCGAGCGATGGCGTGAGGGGTGACCTGGAGGGGAGGATCGTGAGGGGAGGATCGTGAGGGGAGGATCGTGAGGGGAGGATCGTGAGGGGGAGGGCCCTGGTACCTTTTCAACCACATATTGATGGGCGAGGGTCCCGAGCAACCAAGGGGTATGTGGCCTTATCCGTGTCTTCGCAGTAGAACTCGGTCCACAAAGATGAACGTGATATGAAGGTCTCCCTCCAGGCTCGGCACACATGAACTAGTGCGATCGTGGCCCGGTCTCTGACGTCCTCGTTCCAGAAGTCCGGAATGAGAGTGAGGACCTCGGGAGGAATTTGGCCGACCGGGGCGAGCCTGTTTCTCCTGTACCGGATGAGGCGGAGGACTTCAAAAGCGTCCTGCTCAAGGTCGTGGATCTAAAGAAGGGGGGTCGTGTAAGTGGCCACTTGTATATCTGTTTCGTTCGTTGGCCCAACCTCAGCCTTGGCAATGCTACAAACAAGTCGAATTCAGTCATCTGACGCCAGGCATCTCAATCGGCCCAAAAGTACTCCGTGTCAGAAGTTGCATCTCGCAGAATTTCCTTGGCTGCGCGCAAATGCCCAGATATAGAAGAGCCTCGACCAGGGGTGGTGGGTGAGGTGTGGGTGGTTATGACAGCAGGTTGCGAAATGGCTAGCCGCTTCTTGGAATAATACGACCGGGTTTTTTTGTTCATCCTGTAAGGCGTAAACAAGGACTTCGAGCCCGCGATTAGATGGGGATATGAATTCCGCAGTAAGTACTTCTCACATGGAAACTCTAGCCTCTCAGAAACGACGCTGTAGCGGTCAAGGGGGTCCGGGAGAAAGTGTCCTGCTCTGGGATACGGGATCGGTCCGCGGGGATGAGGCAGCTGGGGAGATCGTTGGGATCCACCAAAGCTGGGTCGGTATTATAGCTCCCCAACAAACCCCTACCATAGTCCTACCACTGATGCCCTATTCTTGGGGATATACCCGATCTTGTGGTGGCTGTCAGTCCATCACGAGTCCAACGTAACCCACGTCCTTGGCTGATTTATCGCCTTGGGCGCGGTCTGTCTGATATTGCCTGGTTCTTTTCCATTCATCCCTCATTCAAGGGCTCGACGTAATCCAGTTCGTTGATAGTCGGGTCCTGGATACACATGAACCCAAAGCTCGTTGCAGAGTGGGGAGAAACGTCACATCCAGATCCGTCGTGATGCCTTCGGCCCGCAAGATCTGCCATGGAAGCATGTCAGAGAGGTAGCTGAGAAGTTCACCCATGATAATGTGCTGGAGAGGTGCTGAAGGATCTGAGTGGTCTTGTTCTCGTCCAAACGCTTCCATGCAACAGCGTTGGCTTGATTAGGCTGGAATCCAACCTCGAGTTCAGAGTAGACCATGATCACCGCCAGGAGGGTACTGACAAAGCCAAATAGTGTGTCCATAGCAGGTACAACGCCATATAGAGGTTTCTTTCGCGAGATTCAGGCCTTCGGGCCTCGACCTCAATGGTCACACCTGGCAACGAACAGGTGTATCCCACTTCTGCTGTCGTTGGGAATTCGCGTCGGAACAAGTGTAGCGCATAGACTGCGACCCGAACCCTGATGCTGCTGAGCAGCCGTTTCGTCGTGACACACCTCTGCAAAGGTGATGAAGGGGGTCGCTGTCTGCTTCGAGCGCTAATCATAAACATCCCTCTTCGACATGCGGAGGCAAATCGATCGAGCTGAGCTCGACATGGCAACTCTCGTGCGTACCGCTTGTCTCAACCTCCATTCGGTTCTGCTCATAGCCCCTCAGGTCATCGACAATGGTTCGAGAACGTGTAGAGCTGGCTGTAAATATTTCTTTACTTCACTGTGATACTGGGTTGTATCTGAACGGCTCGGATGTACAGTCGCAGGTTGGCCCGCAACCTTCGTAGTGTTGAGTCGCACCGACTGATTGTTGCGCCCAGGGGATGATGCCCCCCATGCGGCGTTCACGTAAGTATCATCTACCGTCGCCTGTGTGGCCGGGGAACTGAGATGGTGCCAGGTCCGTGGTTGGCCGACCACATCACCTCCACGTCATGATGGGTGTGGCTTTTGAGGATTTCTACGTCGGGTATGTAACCGCTTCTGTTGGGCAGTACCCGCTCGCTAACTCCAGACGAAGTGACGAAGCTCAGGCCAAGCGCGATATACTGACCCTCAAGTACCCCATCGAGCATGGTATCGTAACCAACTGGGATGACATGGAAAAGATCTGGCATCACACATTCTGCAACGAGCTTCGTGTCGCTCCTGAGGAACATACCGTTCTCCTCACCGATGCTCCTTTGAACCCCGGGTCCAACCGCGAGAAGATGGCCGGGATCATGTTCGAAACTTTCAACGTACCCGCTTTCTATGTCTCCAATCAGGCACTTTTATCTATGTACACCTCCGGCCACATTACTGGTGTCGTCATCGATCTGGGTGATAGTGCTTCCCATGTTGTCCCGATTTACGAGGGATTCACCTTGCCCCACTCCGTCCAACGCTTGGGTATCACTGGCCGTGATCTGACCAACGCCCTTGCCAAACAGCTCGGAGAGCGTGGGTACTCATTTCAAACCCCCGCTGAGCGCGAAGTGGTCAGGGATATCAAGGAGAAGTTGTGCTACGTCGCGTACGACTTCAAGGAGGAGCTCGGTGCCGCTATGCGTTCATCTTCCATCGAAAGCAGCTACGAGCTTCCGGATGGTTGGGTCATCACCGTTGGCAACGAGCGGTGAGAGCTCCCGACACACGGCGGCAGGGGCTGGGCTAATCCCTCTCCAAAGTTTCCACACTCCTGAAGCCCTCTTCCAGCCCGGCATGTTCGGCATTGAAGCACACGGCATCCACGAAACTGTGTGCGTGCGACGCTCCTTTTGCTTTCCCCGCGATACTGAAGCATTCTGCAGTTTTGACTCGATTATGAAGTGTGACGTTGACATTCGCAGGAATCTCCACGGGAACGTTATCATGTCGGGTGGCACCACCATGTTCCCAAGGATCGCGGATCGTATGTGGAAGGAACTCATGGCTCTCTTGCCAGAGATGAGGGTGACGCTCAACCCAATGACTTTACTCTCGGCTGTTCTAAAAAATAGTTGGTGCCAGAACAGGGTTGCTGCTAACCCGGCGGACAGTGTGCATTGCGCCTGGATGGGCGGATCCATCTTAGCATCCCTTGATACCTTCCAGCATCTCCAGTGCACTAAGCAGGAGTATGATGAGTCTGGTCCGACCGTCGTCCACCGTAGTGAGCCTCGCCGGTCTATCGATTTTCCCGACCCATGGGGTATCTGACACGCCGCCAAACAGAGTGTTTCTAGACCTCTTGCTCGTGTTTCCGAATCGTTGGAAGTAGGGTCGCTGGGCGAGAGTGTGGAACCTGGTTTTGCTCTGGTAATCCCCTACCTAGCCCATGGTGTTGGGACATTTCTACCTTGTTACTTTGCTAGTTTATGGCATCAATGCGACCCTCTCGGACGCCCCCGTTCATTTGACGTGTTCTTTCCACTCCCCTCCAGTCTGAAACGCGAGCTCAGAGGGGTTCCATATGCACCCCCGCCTGAGTTATAACCCGCGGCAATGGCGGTCAGCCAACGGCAGGACTCGGGGGATCGATCAAAAATTCAGTTTGGAATAAATAGTCATCTGTTCCCGCCACCTCCCCCTCCAGCCTGACGCATCCGTCTCACTTCTCACTCGCAAACTATGACATCGGTGGAAGCCCCAACCTCTCAAAACGCCCCGGCTTCCTTGCCACCTTCGGTCTTTACCCTGCCCCAGACCGCCCAGCTGGAGGCGCTTTACACGATCATCAGAGACAAGGAAACTAGCCGGGGAGATTTCCTCTTCTACTCTGATCGCATCATCAGGTTGCTCGTCGAGGAGGGGTTGAATCACCTTCCAGTCATAAAGAAAGTCGTTGAGACTCCTACTGTGAGTGGGCTTAGGTCGTGGATTGTCAAGGACGGCCAGGCACGCGACACTTGATACTGATGCTTGAGCTGGATCGGCGATGATGCAGGGCGCGACGTATGAAGGTGTGGGATTCGAAGGAAAGATCTGCGGTGTTTCGATCCTGAGGGCGGGAGAGGTGAGCGTCATCCTTCTTATCCTGGGGGGATTTGTTTGGCGCTTAGATACAACCACGGCAGGCTATGGAGGCCGGCCTCAGGGAAGTCTGCAGGAGTGTCAGGATTGGCAAGATCCTGATCCAGCGGGTACGTACAAACCGGCTTTGTATCCCCTACGAATAAGGGTTAAACCGGCGTTTAGGACGAAGAAACAGCTCTCCCCAAGCTCTTCTACTCTAAAGTGGGTTTGTAATATACCCACTGGGACGGCGCACCCTGACGCGCCTCCGCTGTAGTTCCCGCCGGACATTGCCAACCGCTACGTTCTTCTCCTCGACCCTATGCTTGGTAAGTTGAATAGGGTTTGGGTAGTATCTGGATTTATTTTAGCAACGTTCGTCCAGCAACTGGAGGATCCGCGATAAAGGCAGTGGAGGTGCTCATGGAACACGGTGTCCCCGAGGAGCGGATAATCTTTATCAATCTCGTAAGTCATCATCCGCTGGTACACCTGAACGTTTTTCGCTTAACCTAGATTTCTTAGATCTCCTCCCCAGAGGGCCTCAGGAATTTCTGCAGCAAGTTCCCCCAATTACGTGTGGTACGTCACAATCGGCTCACACGAAACTATTATTGACTCCGCGGCACTGGATAGATAACCGGCTGGATTGACAAGGGTTTGAACGAGAAGGCATACATTATCCCTGGGTTGGGAGACTTCGGCGAACGAAGGTAAGGTGTGAGAATTCATCGTCGATTGACCTCGGCTGATTTGCACTTCCTGCCTCAGATACTGTGTGTAAACATGTAGTCCGGCTGGTGTCACGTAGCGTGTCTACTTAATTTCCTGAAGGTGCATTGGGTATTTGAGAACGGTCAGAAAACATACACGTCGTTACAAATTTTGAGTGTAATTCAAGTGTCGGGAAACGCGTCCGTCTGCCTCTCGCCAACTGGTCAAACCGACACCCACCATCGGGCTCTCTCCTGGTAACCCACCACCCTCTGTCTTCGCTAGACGGCGGTCCACACCGCGCAAGATTCGCCGGGGGCAATGCCAGGACATAAATCATCACCACCAGTCACCAAACAGCGGCGGCGTTCAGGATCTCTCACCCAGCGCAAGAGGCCGCTGTCACTGTTGACACCAGACCTAATCCCTCGCCCTAAATCCACACCTGCGAACGAACTACTCCCGAAACCAAACCGGCGCGTTACCCCCGACGATGGCGTCGAAAGCATGGACCACGGGCTGGATGTCGGAGAGGAAGAACAACCCGACGACGATATGACCGAGGCGGACTCCCTAGAATCTGCTTCTTCGTCTGGAGACGCACCCTCAACTCACTCCTTGCCCCACCTCAAAAACTCGAAAAAAACCGTCTCGGACGTGCCACCGGAACAGAGACCGACGAAACCCTTGCCGAAGAAAAATTTGCACACGCCCACCCCCATGCAGTACACAGGCAACCCGCATATGTTGCCCGTGCAACACCATGTCGCGAGATCGTCTACGGCCAACAGTCAACGCAGGCTGTTCGTGATTCTCGAACGGGCTTGTCTGGAGGCATACCGGATAACCTTGGGCAAGAGGGGTGGCAAGAACGGAGAGGGTGATGTCAAGTACGCCTTGTTGAACTGCGACGATCATCAAGGCATTTTGGCGAAAACCGGGAGGGACATAGCAGACGCTAGGCCGGATATTACACATCAGGTGCGTCCTATCCGCTTTCCCTGCGTAGCCCTACGAGGATGAGTGACTTATTTGCCCTTTCGATCCCTAGTGCTTGCTCACTCTTCTCGACTCGCCGCTGAACAAGGCTGGGCTACTTCAAGTATACATCAGGACAGCCAAGGGCGTGCTAATTGAGGTGAACCCCCATGTACGGATACCGCGGACGTTCAAGCGTTTTAGCGGATTGATGGGTACAAGGTTTCGTCATCTGCCCTGGGAGGCGCGCTGACGCTCATCCAGTCCAGCTACTGCATAAGCTGTCTATCCGCGGCGTGAATGGACCAGAGAAGCTGTTGAAGGTCATAAAAGTGAGACCTTTTTTTTGTTGGCCGACATGCGTTTCCGGTCTAATAGATGTTCAGAACCCAGTCGTGGACCACCTACCAGTGAACACATACAAAATCGGTATGCAGAGGGACGTTTGGGTCTCGTGTAAGACTAACTTTGAAGTCACGCAGCTCTCTCCGGAGATGCACCGACTATGAAACTTACAAGCTATCTGAACCGAGTTCCACACAACGGACCGATTGCCATCTTCGTTGGCGCTATGGCAAGGGGGAGTGATGACTTTGCTGATGGTGTTGTCGATGAAAAAATCAGCATAAGCAATTATCCATTGAGTGCTTCGGTGGCATGTGGCAAGGTGAGCTCATACCTCCATGCTTTACGAGCCCATGAAATTTACCGATCGTCAGTTTTGTTGTGCACTGGAAGACTTGTGGGACATTGTGTGACATGGGCCGTCGGCGTCGTTAGTCGCTTGATTTCATCCGACAGCACGCATTGCATCTGTCCTATGTGTACGAATATTTGCTAGGGGTTTTTGTAGCACAGGCTGAGGTCTGAGGAATATAATTACTGTAATATTTTGTTGCGGACTGCGTCTCTGGCTCTGTGGCGGGCTGGCCATCGTGTGAACCCCACCGCACTTTGCCCCGAAACACTCGCTTCCTTGTCACCCCCCTCCCTCCTCGTCACCGTTGCCATGGCTGATAGTCAGCAAGCCGCCAGTGCTAGTCTCCTGCCCCCTGGCATTACGGATCCAAACTACAAGCCCCCGCCTGGCAGGCTCGGCAACCTTACCGTCCCTCAGCAGCATGCCCTCGACACCCTCAAGAAACAGTTGAAGGAGGAGGGCCTTTTTGTCGAAGAAAGAATGGACGACGCTACCCTTCTCAGGTTGGCTGGATCTCTCTATTTTCCTCTCAGATCGTTCTCGACCCTAACGCAACGCCACCCAACAGATTCCTGCGGGCTCGCAAATTTGATCTCACGAAAACCAAGGAAATGCTTGTGAGTGCCGAACAATGGAGGAAGGATTTCGGCATAGAAGAGATTATGAAGTCTGTTTTTTCTTCTGAATGTTTGTCAACAAGTTTTTGACCCTGTCTCCTACCCAGGAACTTCGACTTCAAGGAGAAGGCCGAAGTCGATAAATATTACCCGCAGTTCTACCACAAGACAGACAAGGTACGTTTTGGTCAATCCGTCGCTAGCGTGATCTGATACGACCGGGGATCTCAGGATGGCCGACCGATATATGTCGAGAGGCTGGGTCTCCTCGATATCAAGAACCTCTACGCCATCACCACACCAGAGCGCCAACTCAAACGATTGGTGTACGAATACGAGAGGTTCATCAACGAGCGTCTCCCTGCTTGCTCCAAGGCCGTCGGCCACCCCGTGGAAACGTCCTGCACGATCCTGGATCTCCACAACGTTTCGATTACCAACTTCTACCGTGTCAAGGACTACGTGATGCAGACGGCATCCATTGGTCAGGACCGTTACCCCGAATGTATGGGCAAGTTCTACATCATCAACGCTCCCTGGGCGTTCTCTGCGGTATGGAGCATCATTAAGCCGTGGTTGGATGAGGTCACCGTGGCCAAGATCGACATCTTGGGTGGCTCTTACAAGGAGAATTTATTGAAGCAGATCGACGAGGAGAACCTCCCTGGTGTCTTTGGTGGAAAGTGTGATTGCCCGGGTGGATGTTCGTTGAGCGACGCTGGCCCGTGGAATCCCAATGATGAGCTTAAGGGAGTAATCGCCAAGTCTTCTTAAGGATATTGTTTCATTTGTTACAAACGCGGAGGTAGTCTACACATATAAATAGAGTTGGCAATTATCCAGTTCTCTTGCAGGTTATCGGTTTCATGGTAGGACGGCTGCGAGGATGAGCGACCGTGGAAACACTGCGGGAACGTCTCACGTGAGCATTTTTATGATGATATTTCTTGACGCGTCGACGCGCCAGCAACCAAACCACAGAGTTATAACCTCCACACGTCCTCGCGTAACACCCCCTGTCCTCATGCGTTATGCCTACAGCCCCTAAGCGTGTAGCACGGTCACAGAGCAAGCGGAAGGTAGGTCCATTGTTTTCACTGTTTACAATAGGAACTGATGACGCTCCCAGATTGCAGCTTCTTCACAACCCACTATCGCTGAGGCATTTTCCAAGAAACGAGCCCCTGCAGAACCACAAAGTACAGATACCCATGAGCCACCGCAGCCCGCTGAGCCTGTGATCGAAGTTACCTCCTCCCCTCCTGTGACACCCGTGCCCGTTCCGGAACCAGAGTTGGTGCTGGACGTTGTTGAAGAGGAACCACGCCCTACGACTACCAAAATTGCCGGAACGAAGCAACTTAATGGCTGTGAGTCATCAATATTCGCTCAGGGTTCTGGGATCTTGTGAACTCGTTCTTGTTAGCCAAGCCCACGAAAGTGTTCCCTCTATTTAGTCGGCCCACACCTTCGGTCACGACACAATCGCCCCCCGAGGACACCACCCCAACCCACCCATCTCCGCAGCCTGTCGATCCTGCGAAACCCGACGAGACCTTTCTCCAGGCTTTAGAAGCGTCGAAACCCCCACCAACCAAATCTCAACCCAGGAAATGGAAATCCGCTCCCTCCAATAACGACAAGTCGAGTGGTTTCTGCGCTGAGGATCCCATCGTCTTGGACACTTCTCCAACGAGAACGAAATCCTTGCCAACTACAACCAGCTTTGGCTCCCGGGCTCCATTCAAGCTGAAGAACAAGAAAGGATTCGGGTCCCTGGACGCGTCGTTTCCTAACGGAGAGACTCAACACATTCGGGGTCTGCAGACCACATTCGAGAGCAATGTGGACATCCCATTCGAGCGGAAGGCCTGTGGTCCCATTGCATCGACAAGTGGTGGAGAACCTTCGACTCCATCCTTGACTGGAATTATCACCTATCCACAACATTCCCCTGTTCGCCCTACCCAGCGCCCTACCCCTCCTCCGCCCCCTCCCCCGTCCGGGATTCCAGCCGAGGACCTGAAAAAACACCCCGTCTTCCAGAGATTTTCTAAAACCGCCGATCCGTCAAACGAAAAGCAACCTAACGCAGACCTCTGGGTGAACAAGTGGGCGCCACGTCTGGCGGAACACGTTCTAGGTAATGAAGGGCAAGCGCTTTATCTGAGAGATTGGCTCAAGGCTTCCGAGATCAACTCTTTCTCAGACCCAGTCGACCCTTCAGCCACTTCCACTCTTGCGTCCTCCTCACAGTCGAAGAAGAAACCGCGGGGTACCAAGCGACCGAGGATCCGCCGAGAGGTTGGGAAGGCTAAGAAACGACGGCGGGGAGACAATGACTGGATTGTCCGTGATGACTCTGAGTCGCCGGATCAGGAGCACCACCCTTTGGACGCTTACCTAGACAATGCCCTATCTTCCGATGGACCGGCCCCTGACGAAGCGGAGGTCCCCATGATCGAACCCCCTCCAAACACTTTCCACATGCCCAACGGCCCTGACTTGTCAAATACTATGATCCTTTGTGGTCCTTCAGGGAGTGGAAAGACTGCGGCGGTCTATGCATGTGCGGCGGAATTAGGCTGGGAAGTGTTTGAGGTTTACCCCGGGATTGGCAAACGGAGTGGGACTGCTCTGGACAACCTGATCGGACAAGTGGGAAGGAATCATCTAGTCACGAAACAAGGAGGGGGGCGCACATCACCAGCACTGGAGAAAGGTAACGCCCTGACACGATTTTTGGGCGTGGGCGGTGCGCGGGTTCTCGGGGAACCGGGGTCCGTGGATGGGGCCTCCGACGGTACTGATATCCCCAATATCGGGGGCATCAAGATAATCTCGGATGATGGGCTTGGCATCCCTGCGCCGCCCCCGCAAGGTGACCCTCCGCCAGTTGTTGAATCCGTTCAGAAGTTACAGGCACAGGCGAAACAATCGTTGATCCTCCTTGAGGAAGTCGACATCTTGTATGGCGATGATGTCAACTTCTGGCCAACGGTCATTAACATTATACGCGATTGCCGACGGCCGGTCGTAATGACTTGTAACGGTGCGTGGTGTTCAACATCATCCTTTGGGTATCGTCCCCGATACTTGTCCGCCCAGATATCGACCTCCTCCCGGTGGATCAAATACCCATTCAGGGCATTTTTACCTTTTTACAACCTCCCACCCCCATTGCCACCGCATACCTCTCCGCCATATGTCGCGCTGAGAGCACTCAACCGGACGAACACTTCTTCTCCGCACTCCAAGCCAGCTCGACGGTTGACCTGAGGTGGTGTATCAACCAATGCCAATTTGGGGGGTCGGTTCGATCGCTTGGCACCACACCCCCCCAAGAAACAACCCGAGACGATTGGGAAGATGCCCTGGGTAAACGTGCCGGTTTCCCTCAGTGGGTATCACCGCCCCTGGGTGAACCACAGCACCAGGCGCTCTTCAGTCGTCTGGCAAAACATACGGATAGCATATCCTATCTTGATTCCTGCTTAGTCCTGCGTGTAGATGCAGTAAGTGAATTGCTGGCATTCGGCGGCCGCGAGTTGTTGAACCCAGTTGTACCTCTTTGTGATACAGGGTTGGCCGAGCCGAGCGCAGGGGGATAAAGAGCTTGGGTACAGAATTCTCCCAACCGGCGAGTTGACCCCTCAGGAGTTCGCATATTACCATCACGACCTCGAGGTTGCCGAAGAGACACTTTCGTTGGCATCACAGCTGTTCAGTCACACGCCTCTGTTGGACACCCTGGCCACGAGCCCGGAAAATCCTGGAGGGTCTGGCCCCGGGGTGGAATTTGCACTTGGGAACGCCCGGTTGAACTTGGAGTCTTCAGACCATATACTGTCCATGAACCAGCTGGCCACTGATTTGTCCGTGATCCCCCCATTCGATCGACGGCTGTTCTTGGAGTACGAAAGCGTGGTGCGGGAGATGGTCGTTGCGGACGACGACGCGGAGGCGCGCATCCTTGCCGCTACGGAGGCTGAAGCTGCTCAGTGTGCGCAGTCAGGGCGGCAGACGAGGAAAAGCCAAAGACTGAAGGCTGGGTACTACAGGTATTTGGATCTTAAACCGGATAGAAGGGAGTGGCTGGTCAAGACGGTGTTTGGTAGGCGATTGGAGTGAATCCCCATTGGACAGTGTCGACTATCACCAGTTCGTCGGTTCGGGACGGCAATGCAGGTTCAATATATATTGATCAGGGGAGATACTGAGTAACACTCGAGTGGGTTTCTCGCAGAACACAAGGCGGACTTGAGATGGACGTGCAACGGTTTTATTGTTCGACCGGCCACGCTCCGTACAGGTGAGATTGGACCCGAGGGCGGGCTCGAAGCGCGATCGGGCGGTTGATCTGCGCACTACCAGTTCGAGTATCGGTTCCGAACAGGCGGATGGCTTTAGCACAAAAGCATCGAGGCTTCCGCCTGTAAGATTGCTTGCACCCCTCCAGTTCTTACAAAGTCACCGTCGAGGGTCAATCACCGACCCAAAGCTACACGCAGCCCCTAACCTACTCCTGCATCCACCAGGGCCAATCTTGGGGGATCTGCACACCGCTCACCTGGTCCCCACGTTTCCTCACGATCTCTCAGGAGGATCAACAAGGATGGCTACTTCTACGATTGCTACCTCCTCGAACAACGTCGCCAGCACCAAATCACGGAGCAAGAGGAGTTTGAAACACGCAGAGGATGCAGGTGAGCACTCCGAACGTGGGATTGCCCACCCCAGGGGAACACGCTGTCTGACTTCGAGGTCGAATTCGTAGCAGCCTCGCCGGCGTTCGATGCAGACGATCCCCACAAACAGCCAAGGCCGGTCGCTGGCAAGAAACGGAAGCAGCCCGGCTCTGGACCGCCCCAACACATTGACCCTAAGCTTGTGATGGATGAAGAGGAACGAAAGCCGAAGAGACGGATGCCTGACTTGCCCGCAGGAGGAGGACCGGGGGAGCCGGAGGGGGGCCGGCCGGTTGGTGACACGTGGCCGACGCACGGTACGACGGATTTGGAAGGCAGCACTCAACCGATGGACACCAACGAAACAATCGAGGCTGTTCCTCCTCATCCCGCATTTGACCCCCCTCAGCCTGCTACGATGCAGATGATACCTCCCGCGGCGTTTACGCAGAACGGGGGCGTCCAGCTGGCGGAGCCCCAACCCCTTCCCTCTTCGGCAGGTCCCACGAGGTCTTTGCGCTCACGTTCGCGTCCGCCGTCGCGTGGTGTTGGTCAGCAACTACGGGCAGGAACTGATCAGGCAACTCTGGACGATCAGACTGGCCAAACATCTTCCAGCCCCGACGATGAATCCGCGCAAGCGAGAGAGAACGGGAGACCGACACCGTATTCTCGCTCTCCAGAACTCCGGGTCTCGCATAAATTGGCGGAACGGAAACGGCGGAAGGAAATGAAGGATTTGTTCGATGAGTTGAGGGACCAGCTGCCCCAGGATCGGGGCATGAAGGCAAGCAAATGGGAGATCCTCAGCAAAGGTGCGTGAATCCTGCCGATCTTCAGCTCATTGTTTCCCTGTTGACACCCACTTCTTGCTTACAGCTATTGATTTCATCGCGCACATGAAGCAGTCACACACGGACATGTCAAGGGAGATAGAGATGTTGAGGCACGAGGTGGAAAGTTTCCGCCAGGGCATCCCATTCCATCCTGGTGCTGCACCACACCCGGTGTTGTATGGTCAACACGTCGTTGCGCCGTTCCCTGGGATGCACCAGGGCCCTCCGCCACCACACCAGGGACCCCCACCACCGCACCCGACCGCGCAACCAGCACCTGGACACCCACCCGCCTCGGAGGGCGAAGCCGCACAACCCCCTTTCCCTCCTGCAGATGGACCGAGCACAAACGGGGTTATTACCAGCAGGACGGGAACACCCTCGTCGTGATTCGCTCTCGGTCTCCCTTTGCCTGCTATTCCCCCCCCCCCCCCATTGTATCGTTATAATAGTTGTGAAATTTCTCCCAGTGTTCTGAGGTTTGGGTCGCTTGCTCGTGTTTATAATTCCGACGTACAGGTTCTCAGCTATTAGTTCTCTCTAGTTAACCCTTCATCCTATTTGATCCATCCCTGTTATTTTTCCGGTTTTCTTCCTTTCTGCTGTCTATCCTTATCCTGTACGATGACCACTGGGTCTTGAATTATTCCACATGAGTCGGTCGGAATCGATGTGTTTGTAACCGTGTTAGGGATCCAATTTCAGACAGACTCAGTTGCGGCTGAAGCGGAACCGAGGCGCGTTCAGCACTCTTCCTCTACGCTTATCTTGCTCATCGTCCGGACGCCAACTCAGACGGCGCCGACCACACCGGCCGCGACGACGCACGCTTTGTAGACCGCGGAAGTGGAACAAAGCCTTTTCACCCCAGGCCCATCCCGTCGTTATTGTTCCTCGTTCACTCGCCGGAACTCAAAGACCTAACGATCTTCTTTCCTCCCCTCCTCCCCCCACTCTTTCTTCGCCAACCATGGATTCTCAGTCCCCAGCGGAATCTTCGACCGCGAACAAGCCAAAGCCGAACGGTACGCCTACAAATGGTGCGCCTCCGGTTCCGCAAAAGACCAGTCAGCCACCGATTCCGGCCAGATTCTCAAAGGCCCCTCTGTTCCATACCAGAAAAAAGGACAAAGATCGTTTTCTCAAGCGTTCTGCTACCCCTACTTCTACTTCTACGCCCTCTCCACCCCATCCGGACGGCGCAAACGGTTCGAGACCCTCGCCTAACGCCACACCCCGGCCGCGCAGGCCGCCGCCACCCAAAGTCAAGAAGGAAGAGGAGGAGGGGGAGGATCCGAATGGACCGTTCAGTGGCGAGTTCCAGGAATTCAGGCTCATGTCTTCTAACCTCAACGGGTGGAAATACGACGTGATGAAGTTCGAGTCCCGACGACCGGTGGATCTTGAGACGTGGCAGCACCCGATCAAGCTGAACCGAAAAGATCTCAAACGCGAGCCCGAGTCGAGAGATGGACCTGGGGTGGGTTTGCCTGTTGCCATTGAGCCGATGTTGGGCCCGGATGGGAAGCCGGTGATTGGGGTGGATGGCAAGATGGTCATGGTGGACGCGGAGGGGAAACCGATTCACGGCGACCGCTCCTCTGGAGCTGCCACGAAACCGAAGGAGAAGGGCCCGGGGAGGAAGAAATTCCAGAAGAAGACGAAGCAGGTGTTTTTGGTGCCCGAGGCGACGAGGCAGCTGAGGAGGGAGGAGAGGTATCCGTGGGTCGTGGAGGATGGCATTGGATCGCAGATATGGACTGGGATGTTGGACGACGTGCACAAGGCGGAAACCCACGCGATGTTCTTGCCTACGGCGGATAACGTGTTCAAGTTTGTCCCTCCACACCGGTGGTACAGGTTTCAGAAGAGACCGAACCACAAAATTCCCAGTTTGGAAGAGGCAGAGAAGTTGGTGAGTGTATTCACGAGCTGGCGTTCGAAGGCTACTCTAACACTATCCACCAGATGGCCGCGTATCAAAAACATCGGAATCCTGACCAGTGGTTAGCCGCTCGCACTGGACGGGGAACGCCAGGTTCCCAAGACCCGAATTCGTCTACCGTGAAGGTCGAGGAGAACGCGAATCCACATATAATCCAAACTGCATCGCTCGTCTATGAGTCTGGCCAGAGTGCGGGCCCAGGTGGACGTCAGTTACGAGCCGTCAACAAAGGATCGTTATTCGGAGACGACGATGACGAGGACTCGAAATACACGAACCGGCGGAGAGAAAGGGAGCTCGGTGGTGATGGCGACGCGGACGAGCTGGATTTCGAGGAAGATTTTGCAGATGACGATGAGAAGTACCCCGAAGACAACCAGGATGATGAAGACGCCAAGGAGTTAGAGGTTCGTGCCGTCCTGACCGAGGTTATTCCAGGTTCCTAATGACATGAGCGCAGGAGCGGATCAAGAAGGAGTACCGCAAAGCGAAGGCGACCGCGGGCGAAGACTTGCACGAAGATTCCGACGATGAAGACGACCAGAAGCTCTCCGGGGCTGGTAAGCAAATGCGAAAGATGTTGAAGAAGAACGACAAGAGCGGGCAGTACGATGACAGCGACGAAGACAAGAATCCGTATGCCAGCTCGGTTTGTTATAGGTCAAGCTTTCCATCTTTCGGAGGTACTTACCTGTGCATAAATAGGAGGAGGAGGAGGAGGAGGAGCCTGATCCGTCTCAAACATACACTGGACCCGCGATTCAGGCCCCGCCACCTCGGCCAGGATCACAGCAACCAACGACACCGGGCAATGGAACCAGCCAGCCCAACAGTCAGGTAAAGACGCCGCTGCCAGGAGGATCGCGGCCGACATCACCTGTGCCGACGCAGAGCGGACACTCGCTGGTTGCGAAACGAGCGACGAGCCCGAAGGTGCCCCGAGATCAGTCCAAGGCTGGGCGCGCTGGTAGTCCTCTAGCGCAGACATCTACGACCCCGGGAGGACCCCCGAGCGCCACGAAGTCGAATCCGCACAAACGAAAGGCTGAGGACGGCGGCGCGCCCAGCAATTCGAACGGAACGAGCAGTGGGATGGCGCCCAAGAAGCGAAGGAAGGCCACCATTGATGGTGAGCTGGAGGATAGCATGGTGATCGACTGGTTGCGGAACAGTCCCAGCGCATCTACGCGGGATTGCATCCAACACTTCACCCCGTACCTGACCGACGAGGCGAAGAAGGTCAAGTTCACGTCGCTGATCA